>Ga0213920_1000043_pt1 | contig 171395 bp, 170 predicted proteins | sample McNCre1117MG_FD_161054 | JGI IMG/M metagenome (GOLD analysis project Ga0213920, IMG submission 161054) | Freshwater microbial communities from McNutts Creek, Athens, Georgia, United States - 11-17 MG | ecosystem: Environmental > Aquatic > Freshwater > Creek | place: USA: Georgia | collected...
ATGTTCGCATCGATTAAACCCAACTTGGCAACCCTAAGCAGGCCCTTGATTCCGTAGCTGATGAACTGGTTTGAACTCACGACTTTCTTCTTTCAGAAAGTCCAGCATGTGTTTGAACTTATTCAAGCCTTGACGACTTCGCAATTGAACAGCCTGCTGGAAGATCAATTCAAAGCCATCGAAGCTGCAGACATTTCTTCCATTTCCACCGCCTCAATTGCACTGATCGGCACAGACAAAATCAGTCTGCTAACCAGCATCCAAGTGGGGGCTCTGAATACAGCTCAAGTCAAAGCGTTGACGACCTCACAGATCAGCAACTTGTCTGAAGAAGGCGTCAATGGCCTAAAAACAGCGCAAGTGGCCACCCTCACATCGTCGCAAGTCAATGCAATGGACACGGTGCAGCTGTCGACCCTGAGCACAACGCAAATCAATGCGCTCAGCACAGCCGCCATCAACAACCTCGGTGCAACAAAGCTCAACACACTTGATGCATCCGCCTTCAAAGCACTCTCAGCAACACAAATTCGCGCCCTCACAAAAGGGCAAATTGATGTGCTCAATGACGATCAAATTGCCGCAATTGAAACAGCTGACATTTCCGCCATCACCACCGCCATCCTGTCCACCATCAGCACCAGCAAGATGGGCGCACTCACGAGCGATCAGCTTGGCGCGCTCTCGACAAGCCAAATCAAATCGTTGGCAACTGCACAGCTAGAAAAGTTATCCGAAGATGCGGTGGTCGGCCTCAAAGCCATGCAACTCTCTAACCTAGGGACGCAGCAAGTGAAGGCATTGACGACCGGACAACTATCGGCCCTAGCAGCCACCCAAGTTCAGGCATTGAGCAGTGCAGCGATTGGTCAAATTGACAGCGCCAAATTGAGTGCACTTGATCCCGCATTCATCAAAGCCCTGTCGTCTACCCAAGTCCATGCGTTGACCTCCGACCAGATGAACGCATTGACCGAAGACCAAATTGCAGCCATCGACGCAGCAGACATTGCAGGAATCAGCACAACCGCTTTGTCCAACATGACCACAGATAAGCTGAGTGCATTAACCACCACGCAAATCGGGTCGTTGACCACGAGCCAAATCAAGTCATTGAAACAGACTCAACTGAATCACCTGACAGAAGACAACGTCAAAGGTTTAAACGCTGCACAAATCGGCAGCCTGACAACACAACAAGCAGGTTGGCTGGCCAAAGAACAACTCAACGCCATGACGGCGAGCCAGATTCAAAGCATCAACACCGCATCCTTGTCCAATATCGCGGGCGCACTGCTCAACACTTTGGATGCAGCGCAGATCACGAATCTTTCCTCCAGCCAAGTCAAAGCATTGAGCGGGACGCAGATCAGCGCGTTGGATGAAGACCATATTCAAGCCATTGAAAGCAGCGATGTCGCGTCGCTCACAACCACCGTGCTTTCGACAATCAGCACCGATAAAGTGAAGCTTTTGTCGAGTAGCCAAGTCAGTGGTTTGACAACCGCCCAAATCAAAGCTTTCACGTCCATCAACAAACTTTCTGATGATGGCTTGAGTGGGCTCAAAGACACACAAATTGCCGCGCTCACTTCGACGCAAGCCATGTTGTTGACTTCCGCACAACTGGCGACCTTGAGCACCGACCAAATCAAATCACTCAGTACAAGCGTGATCGCCAACTTGGCAAGTGACAAGCTCAACAAATTGGACACCGATGCCTTCGCTGCACTAACCGCAACCCAAGTTCGTGCTTTGACAAGCTCACAACTGAATCAACTGACTGAAGACCAGTTGATCGCACTCGGCACGGATGACATCACCGCCATTACCACTGCCGTGCTGTCTAACGTGACAGGCGCCAAACTCAGTCTGCTCTCTGGCGAGCAAGTGGGCGCCTTGACAACGACACAGGTGCGAAGCTTGCAAACGACTCAACTTGATGCCTTTGGTGAAGAAGAAATGCAAGGCTTCTCTGACGCAGGCTTGGCTGCGTTGTCCACCACGCAAGTGGCCAGTCTGTCGTCGACCCAACTCAACCAACTCACCACCGCTAAGGTTGCAAGCATCTCAGCACAAGGGATTGCAAGCATTGATGGCACAGCAACGCTGAAGTTCATCAGCACAGACAACATTGCGGCACTGAGCACCAGCCAAGTCAAGGCCCTGACGGCAGCACAACTGAACGCCCTGACATCAAGCCAATTCAAAGCCATCGAAATAGAAGATATTGCGGCTTTGAATACACGTGAAATTTCAGGCATCACCACAACCAACCTGGCGCTGCTGAACACATCGCAAATGGCGGCCATCACCACATCACAAGTCAAAGCGCTGAGCACCGATCAGGTGAAAGGCCTGACGTCTCAGGCTGTCAATGCGCTCAGCAGTGAAGCGTTCAGCACTTTGAATTCGGACCAAATTCCAGTATTGAACAGCAGCGCACTGGGTAATTTGAGCACGGCCCAAGTCGCCGCGCTAACAACCAAACAAGTCGCAGCACTGAGCTCCACGCAAGTCTCGCAACTCAACCCAGAGACCTTCGTAGGACTGAGTGAGGCAGACCTGCTCAAACTCAACCAAGAACAAGTCACAGCCATCACCTTCCAACAATGGTTCAACCTATCTGATAGCCAACAAGCACTTGTGACCGAAAAAGCTCGTCGCACCAAAGACATTACCGCAACAACCATCAATCTTGTCGCGACAGCCGATGTGAAATACATCAGCACAACCGCAATTGCAGCGCTATCACCAGCTGACACAGCGACACTAGATACGGCACATTTCAAGGCCTTGTCCACCACGCAAGTCGCAGCACTGACGACAGACCAAGCTGCCGTGTTAACAAGCGCTCAACTGACTGCCTTGAACATCGCTAACTTACAAGCAATTTCAACGGATGATGTTGCGGCAATTTCAACCAACGAATTGAGACAATTGACTGCAACGGGCACATTGAACAGCTTGACAACAAACCAAGTGGCAGCTCTGACAACGACCCAGGTGGCAGCGCTGACAAGCACCCAATTGAGCAACCTGTCATCGGCTAATTTGCAAGCACTTGAGACTGCAGATGTTGCGGCAATCACCACCACCACGTTCGCGACCATCACAACAGCACAGCTTGCAAGATTGACCTCCACGCAAGTGACCAACTTGACGACTGCGCAAGTGCATTCATTGAGCACACTATCTACTGGAGATAAATCGACGCTTCTGGGATCCACCAGTTGGTCTGGCGTGACGATTTCATAAAGACCGATAACTAACAAACCTAGTTTGCGAGACATTGCGTCTCGCAAGCCCGTCTTATGTTGATGGATCTGGCAAGCGCTCTCGCGGCGTGAGAGCGGTGCCCCTGAGCATCAAGTCTCTTTAGAAATCTTGATGCTAGGAAACTTGCTAGAAAAATCTTTGGCTTTCGCAGCAATCTTCACAGCCACTTGTCGGGCCACCGCCTTGTAGATACCTGCCACGTCGCTGTCCGGATCAGCCACCACCGTGGGTTTACCGCTATCGGCTTGCAGGCGAATTTGCATGTTCAGCGGCAAGGCGCCTAGGTAGTCCATGCCGTCTTTTGCAGCCAACTTTTTGCCGCCATCGGCGCCAAAGATGTGTTCGATGTGGCCGCAATTCGTGCAGACGTGCACGGCCATGTTCTCAACCAAACCGAGGATGGGCACGCCCACTTTCTCAAACATCTTGATGCCTTTTTTGGCATCGAGCAGCGCAATGTCTTGCGGCGTGGTGACGATGACCGCACCCGTCATGGGCACGCGCTGGCTGAGCGTGAGCTGAATGTCGCCCGTGCCTGGGGGCATGTCGACGATCAAATAGTCCAACGCCTTCCAATTGGTTTGGCGCAGCAACTGCTCCAACGCTTGCGTGGCCATGGGGCCGCGCCAAATCATGGCTTCGTCTTGGTCCACCAAGAAACCAATGGACATGACTTGCACGCCGTAGTTCTCCAGCGGGTCCATGGTTTGGCCATCGCTGCTTTCGGGGCGGCCTTCAATGCCCATCATCATGGGCTGGCTGGGGCCATAAATGTCGGCGTCTAGCAAGCCGACGCTTGCGCCTTCAGAAGCCAAGGCCAAAGCCAAGTTGGCGGCAGTGGTGCTTTTGCCCACGCCGCCCTTGCCCGAGGCCACGGCAATGATGTTTTTGACTTGTGGCAACAAGGCCACGCCGCGCTGCGCGGCATGCGCCACGATGTTCATGGTGATGTTGGCCGACACGTTGTCCACGCCCGCCACGCTTTTGGCCGCCGCGATCAGTTCTTTACGAAAACCCGCCATCTGGCTTTTGGCGGGGTAGCCCAACACCACATCAAACGACACATCGCCGCCTTGAATTTGCAGGTTCTTCAGCGCTTTGGTGCTCACAAAGTCTTTGCCCGTGTTGGGGTCAATCACGGTTTGCAAGGCGGCGGTGAGGGTTTGTTCGGTCAGGGCCATAAAACTTCTTTGTTTGGAAAATAGAGATTGCGTGCAAGTCTAGCGCGGGGGATCAAGCCCCAAAAAATCGGCAGTCCATATCCGCACGCCAAGACTGGTCAAACACCAAGCCACAAGTCAAGCTGGTAACACCATCGTCTTCTACCGACAAGTCACCCGCCTCTTTGAAGCGTGCGTCACAAAACACCTGCGTCAGTTGGGCCAGAAGCAAAGCTTTGTAGTCACTGTCTTGGTTGGCAAATGAACGTCCTTGGTTTCAACCAAGGCCACACACTTTATTGCTTGAGCGGGGCTGTATTGGGGACGAACATCCCGATGTTTTGCAATAACGGCCACAAATCGTAAATAAATTCATTTAATTACTTAATTTTGTACAATTAATACTTTGAATTTAACGAAGGAGATTAAATGCACGAAATTCAGCTTTACAAACTCACCGCAATCTTTGCACTGGCCTTGGTTGGTCTTGTGGGCTGCGGCGGTGGCGGAGGCGGTGGTTCAAGTTCTCCCGCAACCAAAACAGGCTACTTCATTGACTCAGCCGTAGAAGGTATGGAATACACCAGCGGGAGCACGACAGGTATTACTGGCGCCGATGGTTCGTTCAAGTACGAAGAAGGCAAACCTATCACGTTCAAACTTGGCAATATGACACTGGGAAGTGTGACGGTGTCCAATCCCCGCGTGTTTCCGGTGGATTTGGTCAACGGAGCTACTGATGAACAAAACGACAACGTCACGCTCATCGCGCAAGTTTTGCAAACGCTAGACAGTGACGGCGACCCGTCTAATGGCATCACGATACTTCCAAGCACACGGCAAAGCATGACGCAGACCGTTAACCTGGCAACAACAAACGCAGCGCAAGCAACGACTGCTTTTGCCCAAGGGTTGAGTACGGCAACCAATGGCACTGTTTCAATGGTGACGGCCGCAAACGCTAAACACCATCTGCAAGGCAATTTGCTTCAAGAATACCTTGGTACATGGACTGGCACTTACAGCGGGAATGACTCTGGAACGTGCACTATTCAAATTGGATACTCTACCAACACCCCCGCAGGTGTTGCTTACACAACGGGCACTTGCACTAGTAATCAATTTTCAGCGCAACAAGGTGGCGTTGGCACTCTGAACGCAATGCAATTCCCTAGCAGTGGTACGTTTCAAGGCTCCCTAACAACCGGCGTTGCATTCACAGGCCAATTCACTCGAAAAGGCACTATGTCAGGCACGTGGGTCAGCGGCAATAGCTACTCAGGTAGTTGGACACTTACAAAGCAATAAACGTCATAGCCTCGCGCAAACAAGCTCGCTTCATGCGGGCTTGTTTATTTTTGCACTTAGTTCTTCCGCGCCACCCAATACGTCGCGCCCTCCGCCCCATACCGCTCGTCATGCGGCACGTTGGGCTCCAGCTCAAAAATAGAGCCCGGCAACAGGTGCTGGGTTTGCCCGTCCATGGTCAGCCACATCTCACCTTGGGTGAGGATGGCATGCACGCCAAACGGGTGAGTGTGGGTTTCCAACACCGTATTGGGCGCCCATTCGCGTTCAACCACCTCGTCAAAGCCAGCGGCTAGGGCTTTTTGGCGGAATTCGTCAAAGCTGGGTAAGTTCATCGGCGCATTCTGTAGGAACTAAAATCGCCCCCTTCGCCCTAAGGTCTTGTTCCCAAATGTCCCAGCGCCAGCTTTTCGTCACCACCGCCCTGCCTTACGCCAACGGCAACTTCCACATCGGTCACATCATGGAGTACATCCAGGCCGACATCTGGGTGCGTTTCCAGCGAATGCAGGGCCACAAGGTCGACTTCGTGTGCGCAGACGACACGCACGGCGCACCCATCATGATTGCCGCCGAGAAGGCCGGCATTACCCCGCAGCAGTTTGTGGCCAACATCGCCGCAGGCCGCAAGCCTTATTTGGACGGTTTTCACATCGCGTTTGACAACTGGCACAGCACCGACGCGCCAGAAAACCACGAGCTGGCCCGCCAGATTTACCGCGACTTGCGCGACATTCCTGAGTCAGAAGGCGGCTCGCTGATCGAGCGCCGCACGATTGACCAGTTCTTCGACCCCGAGAAGAACATGTTCTTGCCCGACCGCTTCATCAAAGGCGAGTGCCCCAAATGCCACGCCCACGACCAGTACGGCGACAACTGCGAGGTGTGCGGTGCGGTCTACGCGCCCACCGACCTGATCAACCCTTTCTCGGCCTTGTCGGGCGCCAAGCCTGAGCTGAAAAGCTCAGAGCATTTTTTCTTCAAACTGTCCGACCCACGTTGCGTCGCGTTCCTAGAAAAGTGGACGCAAGACGGCAAACTGCAACCCGAAGTGGCCAACAAGGTCAAAGAGTGGTTCACCGTGCGCACCAACCCCGATGGCACCACCAGCGAAGGCTTGGGCGACTGGGACATTTCGCGTGATGCACCTTACTTCGGTATCGAAATTCCGGATGCGCCGGGCAAATACTTTTATGTGTGGCTCGACGCACCTGTGGGCTACTTGGCTTCGCTGAAAAACTTGCTCGACAAGCGTGGTGAAAGCTACGACGCTTACATGGCCAACGACAAGCTGGAGCAATACCACTTCATCGGCAAAGACATCGTCACATTCCACACCTTGTTCTGGCCCGCCATGCTGCACTTCAGTGGCCGCAAAACGCCCAACAACGTGTTTGTGCACGGTTTCCTCACCGTGAACAACGGCGAGAAGATGAGCAAGAGCCGTGGCACAGGCCTCGATCCGCTCAAGTACCTCAGCCTTGGCATGAACCCCGAGTGGCTGCGTTACTACTTGGCCACCAAACTGAACAACAAAAACGAAGACGTGGACTTCAATGCCGAAGACTTCATGCTGCGCGTCAACAGCGATTTGATTGGCAAGTTCGTCAACATTGCCAGCCGTGCGGCTGGCTTCTTGACCAAGCGCTTTGAAGGCAAGCTCACGCAAAGCTTTGGCGAACAAGGCACTGCTTTGCTAGGCGACATTCACGCCGCCAAAGACAGCATCGCCCAAGCCTACGACGCCCGCGAATACGGCAAAGCCACTCGCGAAATCATGTTGCTGGCCGACAAGGTCAATTCGTATGTGGACCAACACAAGCCTTGGGACCTCGCCAAAGACGCCGCCAACAACGAAGCCCTGCACCAAGTGTGCTCGTTGCTCATCAATGCGTTTGCTGAGCTGAGCCGCTACTTGGCTCCTGTGTTGCCATCCCTCGCGCAAGCCGTCGAAGCTTTCACCGGCACCTCCATGCAAAATTGGTCCACCACAGGTTACGTGGCCCACATCCAAACCTACCAACACCTCATGCAACGCGTCACCCCCGAACAGCTCGAAGCTTTGTTTGAACCACCCGCCGTCGTAGAAGAAAAAGTCACCCCAGGCGGCGAAGAAATCGCGCCCACCATCAGCATCGACGACTTTGCGAAGATTGATTTGCGCATTGCCGAGATCGTCAACTGCGAGGCAGTGGAAGGTTCGACCAAGTTGCTGCGCCTCACGCTCGATATGGGTGAAGGAAAAACGCGTAATGTGTTCTCAGGCGTGGCCAGCATGTACAAGCCCGAAGACCTCAAAGGCAAACTCACGGTAATGGTGGCCAACTTGGCCCCACGCAAGATGAAGTTTGGTGTGTCTGAGGGCATGGTGCTCGCCGCCAGCCACGCGGACGAGAAGGCCGAGCCCGGCATCTATGTGCTTCATCCATGGCCCGGCGCAAAACCCGGCATGCGCATCCATTGAAAACCTCCGCACCTCCCGTCAGTGAACAACCCCGTCCACGCTGGTGGGCGGACATTCACCGCAATGCCGATGCCAACCTGCGACTAGGCTGCACACTGGCAGCCATTGCGGGGGCCACTAACGCGGGCGGTTTTCTGGCTGTGGGCCAGTACACATCGCACATGTCTGGCATCCTGTCATCTGTTGCAGACAACCTCGTGCTCGGCCAGTTGCAACTGGCGTTGACCAGCGTGGTATTGGTTGCAGCCTTCCTCGGCGGCTCCATCACCACCGCGTGGATGGTTAACTGGTCCCAACGACGCGAAATGCGCAGCGCTTTTGCCCGTCCTTTGCTTGTCGAAGCATTTCTGCTGCTGGTCTTCGGCCTCTTCGGCGCGGCGATTGACGCTTTTGGGGAGTACTTTGTTTCATTGACCGTACTCTTGCTGTGCTACATCATGGGGCTGCAAAACGCAGTGATCACCAAGGTCTCGCACTCTGAAATACGCACCACGCACGTCACCGGACTATTGACGGATTTAGGTATTGAATTGGGTAAAGTGCTGTACTTCAACCGCACCAATCTAGCCAACCGCGTGGTCGCCAATCAACGTAAATTGCGTATCCACGGTTTGCTAGTGATCAGTTTCTTTGGCGGTGCCTTGGTGGGGGCCTTCGGGTTCAAGTTCGTGGGCTACATCTCCACCGTACCGTTGGCACTGGTGCTGCTGGCACTGAGTTGGGGCCCCCTACTTGATGACATGCGACATGGACGTTTCACCTCGGGACCAAGGCAAGCAATATGACAATCTTTAGACCACTTCTACTGGACTCTTTAGACGGCTACACGCGCCAGCGTTTTTACCAAGACGTGGGCGCGGGTATCACCGTGGGCGTGGTGGCATTGCCGCTGGCCATGGCGTTTGCCATCGCGTCGGGGCTCAAGCCTGAGGCGGGTTTGTTTACCGCCATCATTGCGGGCTTTTTGATTTCAGCGCTCGGCGGCAGCCGCGTGCAAATTGGCGGGCCAGCGGGCGCGTTCATCGTCATCGTGTATGGCATTTTGGAACGCTATGGCTTAGCCAATTTGATGATTGCCACAGCCATGTCGGGCGTGATGCTGCTAGTCATGGGCTTGCTGCGTTTGGGCTCGCTGATTCGCTTCATTCCTGTGGCGGTGGTCATTGGCTTTACCAACGGCATTGCGGTGCTCATCATGGTGTCGCAGCTTAAAGACTTCTTTGGTCTGCAAGTCAAAGCCATGCCCGCCGATTTCTTTGGCATCTTGCGCACGCTCAACGACAGCATCAGCAGCTACAACGGCGAGGCTGTGGCCTTAGCCGCCATGTGTTTGGCCGTGTTGGCGTTTTGGCAATTGGTGTTGCCACGCTTGGCCAGCACGCTACCTAGCACGAAAAGTCTTTCCACCATCCCCGGCTCCATCGTGGTGTTGGTGGGAGCCACGGTGGCCGCGAAAATGATGGGTTTGGAGGTCGAAACCATCGCCTCACGCTTTGGCAGCATTCCTAGCAACTTGCCAGCGTTTGCTTGGCCCTACTTTAGCTGGGAAACCGCCAAGTTCTTGCTGATTCCCGCCACCACATTGGCGTTGTTGGGCTCGATTGAGTCGCTCTTGTGCGCCCGCATTGCCGACCAAATGATGGCCGACGGCCCCTACGGCGACCGCCACGATGCCAACCAAGAGCTGATGGCCCAAGGCATTGCCAACATCGTCACCCCTTTCTTTGGCGGCATGCCCGCCACTGGCACGATTGCCCGCACGGTGACCAACGTGAAAAACGGCGGCAACAGCCCCGTGGCAGGCATGGTGCACGCCGTCACGTTGCTGCTCGTCATGATCGTGGCAGCGCCCTTAGCGGGCGATGTGCCGTTGGCAGCGCTGTCGGCCATTTTGATGTTTGTGGCTTGGAACATGGGTGAATGGCGCGAGTTTGTGCACCTGCGCCAGTTCCGCATCACTTATCGCGTCACCTTGTTGCTGGTGTTCGCGCTTACCGTCATCGTCGATTTGACGGTGGCTGTGGAAGTGGGCCTGATTGCCGCTTGCCTGACCTTCATCTACCGCATCTCCAGCCTCAGCCGTGCGGAGCAAGTGGACACCACCACCCACCCCGAGTTGGCTGGCCATGAAGCCCAAGTGCAAGCCCACCGCCTGTATGGCGCGCTGTTCTTTGGTGCGGTCAAGCTGGTCGAAGAAATTGAAGAACACCTGCCCGCACATACCTTGGTGCTGGACCTGAAAAACCTCATTTACATCGACTCCTCAGGCGCTGACTCGCTCATGGCCTTGGCCCGCACCTGCCGCAAAAAGCAGGTGCGCCTGATCTTGTGCGGTGTGGCCCATCAGCCACTCGACATGATGCGCCGCTGCGGCCTGCTCGCCCAACTGACCGAACAAGACCTGCACCCCGATTTGGGTCAAGGCTTGGCGGCGGCCCTCGGTCGCTAAAATCGTCGCAATCTCACGAAATCCCTTTAGGAAACCCACCATGTCGATTTTTCAGCGCGACCACTACACCTCCGAAGCCACTCAGTTCATCGAGTCGCTCAAGGCCAAAAACCCTCAGCTCGAAAAAGCCCAACGCGATGGCCGCGCTTTACTGTGGGACAAACACGTGAACACCGAAATCCAACAAGACGTGCAAGCTGGCCGCGTGGCGCAAAAACCCTACGTTTACCAAACGAATGCGTAAGACCTTCGGTCTTGGCTTAAAGCCCTTCGGTCTTGGCCTAAGCCGTTTCGATTAAGCGTCCACCGTGCATCCTGCCGCCCCCACCCTGCCTAGCAACGAGGCAACCACCGCCTCTGTCATGCCAGAGGTGATCGACAACGTGGCCGTGGCCCGCCTGTATGGCGAGCCCCTGTTCGCTCTGCCGCAGGACTTGTACATTCCGCCCGATGCGCTGGAAGTGTTCCTAGAGGCCTTCCAAGGCCCGCTGGACTTGCTGCTGTACCTCATCCGCAAGCAAAACTTCAACATCCTCGACATCCCCATGGCCGCGCTCACGCGCCAGTACCTGAGTTATGTGGACGAAATTCGCACACGCAACCTAGAGCTTGCCGCCGAATACCTGCTGATGGCCGCCATGCTGATTGAAATCAAATCACGCATGCTGTTGCCACCTAAAAAAGTGGCCGAAGGCCAAGAGCCCGAAGACCCCCGTGCCGAGCTGGTGCGCCGCTTGCTCGAATACGAGCAAATGAAGCTGGCCGCCGCCAAGCTCAACGAGGTGCCGCAATTTGGCCGCGACTTTTTGCGTGCGCAGGTGTTCATCGAGCAATCGTTGCAACCCCGCTTCCCCGATGTGCATGTGGTGGAGCTGCAACAGGCTTGGGCCGATATTTTGAAGCGTGCCAAGCTGGTGCAGCACCACAAAATCAGCCGAGAAGAACTGTCGGTGCGCGAACACATGAGCATCGTGCTGCGTCGCCTGCAAGGCCAACGCTTTGTGGAGTTTGAAAAACTGTTTGAAGCCGAGCAAGGCGTGCCTGTGCTGGTGGTGACCTTCATCGCCCTGCTTGAGCTGGCCAAAGAAACGTTGATTGAAATCACGCAGGCTGAGGCCTTTGCGCCCATTTACGTGCGTTTGGCCTACACACCCACTTGAAATTTGACCCATTCAGGCCAGCATGCGCCAACACCACTTTGACGTTTTGATCATCGGCAGTGGCCTGGCCGGTCTGACCGCCGCACTGCACCTCGCGCCCACACACCGCGTGGCCGTCATCACCAAGCGCGGCATCTCCGATGGGTCCAGCAACTGGGCCCAAGGTGGCATTGCTGCTGTGCTGGCCGAAGGCGACAGCTACGCCTCGCATGTGGACGATACGCTGGTGGCCGGCGTTGGCCTGTGCGACCTCGATGCCACCCGCTTCACCGTGGAAAATGCGCCATCAGCCATCGCCTGGCTGCGCGAAATGGGCGTGCCCTTTTCCACCGAAAACGGCGAACTGCACCTGACGCGCGAGGGCGGTCATAGCCACCGACGCATCGTGCACGTGACCGACGCCACGGGTGCCGCAGTGCAAACCACGCTCAGCGCCAAAGCCCGCGCCACCCCCAACATCGTGTTCTTCGAAAATCACATGCTGGTTGACCTCATCACCAGCCACAAACTGGTCGGTGCCGCGCCTCACACGCCCGAGTACTGCCACGGCGCTTATGTGCTCGATGTAGACCGCGACGAGGTGGAAACCTTCAGCGCCAGCCACACCATCTTGGCCACGGGTGGCGCGGGCAAGGTGTATCTGTACACCACCAACCCGGACACCGCGACTGGCGATGGCATCGCAGCCGCTTGGCGCGCCGGCTGCCGTGTGGGCAATATGGAATTCATCCAATTTCACCCCACCTGCCTGTACCACCCACATGTCAAAAACTTCCTCATCACCGAAGCTGTGCGTGGCGAAGGCGGGCGTTTGCTGCTGCCACCCCATCTGGGTAGCCACCGCTTCATGCCTGATCATGACCCGCGTGCCGAACTCGCCCCGCGTGACGTGGTGGCGCGTGCCATCGACTTCGAGATGAAAAAGCACGGGCTCGACTGCGTGCACTTGGACATCTCGCACCAAAGCCCCGAGTTCATCCGCGAACACTTCCCCAACATTCTGGCGCGCTGCGCCGAACTGGGCATCGACATCACACAAGAACCCATCCCCGTGGTGCCTGCCGCGCACTACACCTGTGGCGGCGTGGTGACCGACCTGCATGGCCGCACCGATTTGCCTGGCCTGTACGCCGTAGGCGAAGCCACCTGCACCGGCTTACATGGCGCCAATCGATTGGCCAGCAACTCGCTGGTGGAGTGCATGGTGTTTGCACGTGGCGCGGTGCAAGCCATTGCAAAAGTAGCCAACACGCCCAAACCTGCCATGCCCACCTGGGATGACAGTCGCGTGACAGACGCCGACGAGATGGTGGTCATCTCACACAACTGGGATGAGCTGCGTCGCTTTATGTGGGACTACGTGGGCATCGTGCGCACCAATAAAAGGCTGGAGCGCGCCGCACATCGCATCACGCTGCTGCAAAGCGAAATTCAAGAGTTCTACCGCCAGTTCCACGTCACGCGCGACCTGCTGGAGCTGCGCAACCTCGTGCAGGTGGCCGAGCTGATTGTGCAAAGCGCCCTCATGCGACATGAGAGCCGTGGCCTGCACTTCAGCCGCGACTACCCCAACTTGCTACCCGTGGCACAGCCCACCATTTTGGTCCCTCCACCCACTTGCCCCACAGCGCTGCAAGCAGCACCGTAGTCAACGGTCAAACTCAGGCCGCCCCCATGTGCTGAACCAGCGCCCCTGCGTCGTGCCCGGCCTTATGCGCCTCGGTAAAAGCCAGCATGCGGTCGATGGGCAAACGCGCACGCGGGATGAGGGCCGCATCCACGTCAATGGCATTGATGCCGGTTTCCAACACCTGCGCCACACCAGCCAAGCCGTTCATGGCCATCCACGGACAGTGTGCGCAGCTTTTACAAGTGGCGCTGTTGCCAGCGGTGGGCGCTTCAATGAAAACCTTGCCAGGGTTTTGTTGACGCAGCGCGTGCATCATGCCTTTGTCGGTGGCCACGATGAAGGTGTTGGCGTCCATCTCGCGCGCGGCCTTCAAAATAGCGCTGGTGGAACCCACCGCGTCGGCCAGGGCCACCACGTCGGCGGGGCTTTCGGGATGCACCAGCACCTTGGCATTCGGGTGTTGCTGTTTCAACAGCTCCAGCTCCAGCGCTTTGAACTCGTCGTGCACGATGCACGCGCCGTTCCACATCAGCATGTCGGCGCCCGTTTCGCGCTGGATGTAGCTGCCTAAGTGTTTGTCAGGTGCCCACAAAATTTGATGGCCCTTGTCCTTCAAGGCTTTGACAATATCCAGCGCACAGCTTGACGTCACCAGCCAATCCGAACGCGCTTTTACCGCTGCGCTGGTGTTGGCATAGACCACCACGGTGCGCTCGGGGTGCAGGTCACAAAACGCGCTGAAGTCATCCATGGGGCAACCCAGATCAAGTGAGCAATTGGCGTCTAGATCAGGCATGAGCACTGTTTTTTCAGGGCTCAGGATTTTGGCGGTCTCGCCCATGAAACGCACACCGCTAACCACCAGCGTCTGCGCCGCATGGTCGCGGCCAAAGCGCGCCATTTCCAGCGAATCGCTGACGATGCCACCGGTCTCGATCGCCAAGTCTTGCAGGTCGGGGTGCACATAGTAGTGCGACACCATGACCGCATTGCGTTCCTTGAGCAAGCGCTTGATGCGCTCTTTGAGCTCAGTACGCTGCTCGGGGCTGGGTTCCACCGGCACACGGGCCCAAGCGTGCTGCGTGCTGCACGCGGGCTGTTCGTATTCGATGTCAATCACGGCACTCATGCCAAGCCTTCTTCAAAGCGCATCGAAAAGTCCACCGCTTGCACATCTTTGGTCAGCGTGCCGATGGAAATGCGGTCCACGCCAGTCTCGGCCAAGGCACGCACGGTCTGCAAATTAACCCCGCCCGAAATCTCCAAGATCGCTCGACCCGCGTTGCGCCGCACCGCTTCGCGCAGCGTGGGCAAGTCCATGTTGTCAAGCAAAAGCATGCGGGCGCCCGCGTCCAAGGCTTCGTCGAGTTGGTCGAGGGTTTCCACTTCGATTTCCACGAAGCGGGCCTGCGGCGCCGTCTCGCGCACACGCTGCAACACAGCCGACACACCACCTGCTGCGGCAATGTGGTTTTCTTTGATCAGCACCGCGTCGTACAAACCGATGCGATGATTCACGCCACCGCCCACCGTGACCGCGTACTTCTGCGCCAAACGAAGGCCGGGAATGGTTTTGCGTGTGTCCACGATCGCCGCACGCGTGCCTTTGACCGCATCCACAAAAGTGGCAGTTTTACTGGCCACGCCCGAGAGCATTTGCAAAAAGTTGAGCATCGTGCGCTCGGCAGTCAGCAAAGCACGGGCTGGCCCTTGCAAGCTCAGCACAATTTGGTCGGCTTGGCAGTGCTGCCCCTCACTCACCGACCACTGCCAAGTGATGCTGGGATTGACGGTGCGACACACCGCTTCAATCCAAGGAGCCCCGCAAATCACAGCAGACTCGCGCGCCACGACACGCGCTTTGGCCATGCGGTCAGCCGCAACCAAAGCCGCTGTCAAGTCGCCAGAGCCCACATCTTCACCCAAAGCACGTGCCACGTCTTGATGCGCCAAAGCCGCCAAATCGGCGGCAGAAAATTCACTGAAATGTTTCATAGCGGCTAAGCATAGCGTGATCAAATATCATCCTTGCATACGCGCCCCTCGACACGGCCAACCCCTTGACGTTATGAGCAACTTCAACACATCAACCGCCTCGCCCTACGGCACTTTGCCCCCCGCTTCCCCCGTCGCTGCCCGCAAGCCCATCAGCTTGCCGCGCTTGAACGAGCTACGCGCACGCGGTGAAAAAATCACCATGCTCACCGCCTACGACGCCACCTTTGCTGCCGTGGCTGATGCTGCGGGCGTGGAATGCATCTTGGTGGGAGACTCGCTGGGCATGGTCTGCCAAGGCCTGACCAGCACCGTGGGCGTGACGCTAGACACCATGCGCTACCACGTCGAAAGCGTGGCCCGTGGCATCCGCCGCGTGCAAGGCACGGCGTGGATTGTGGGCGACCTGCCTTTTGGCAGCTACCAAGAATCCAAAGAGCAAGCCCTACGCAGCGCCACGGTTTTGATGCAAGCGGGTGCTCACATGGTCAAGCTTGAAGGTGGCGGCTGGACCACCGACATCGTGCACTTTTTGGTTGAGCGCGGCATCCCCGTCTGCGCCCATTTAGGACTCACCCCACAAACCGTGCACGCCCTAGGCGGCTACCGCGTGCAAGGCCGTGGCGACTCAGCCACCAAACTGCGCCAAGAAGCCATTGCCCTGCAAAATGCAGGCGCCACCATGGTGGTGCTGGAAATGGTGCCCGAGCCCCTGTCCACCGCCCTCACCCAAGAGCTGCCCACTTGCCACACCATTGGCATTGGCGCGGGCAACGGCACGGCAGGCCAAGTGCTGGTCATGCACGACATGCTGGGTGTGAACTTGGGCAAAAACCCCAAGTTCGTGCACAACTTCATGGAAGGCCAAGCCAGCGTGCAGGCCGCCATGAGCGCCTATGTAGCCGCAGTGAAAAACGGCACCTTTCCCGACAACACCAAACACGCTTGGGCTTAACCGTCCAAGCTTTCTCGTTTCATGCAAATCGTTCACACCCTCGCGGACCTGCGCCGCGCCCTAAAGCCAGCCGCCCTGCGCGCCTTTGTGCCCACCATGGGCAACCTGCACCAAGGCCATTTAGAGCTGATGCAAATGGCCCGCCAAGAGGTGGACAAGCGCACTTCAACCGGCGGCATGACCGTAGCCAGCATCTTCGTCAACCGCCTGCAATTTGGCCCGAACGAAGACTTTGACACCTACCCCCGCACGCTAGAAAACGACTGTGCATTGTTAGAAGCCAACGGCTGCGACGTGGTGTTTGCGCCAAGCGAAAAAGACCTCTACCCCGAGCCCCAAGTGTTCAAGGTGTCCCCCCCCGCTGAGCTGGCCGACATCTTGGAAGGCGCGTTTCGCCCTGGCTTCTTTGTGGGCGTGAGCACCGTGGTGCACAAGCTGTTCAACATAGTTCAGCCCGACTTGGCCGTGTTTGGCAAGAAGGACTACCAACAGCTCATGGTGATCCGCCGCATGGTGCAGCAAATGGCCTTGCCGATTGAAATCATCGGCGGCGAAACTCGCCGCGCCGAAGACGGCTTGGCCCTCAGCTCACGCAACGGCTACCTCAGCCCCGAAGAACGCGCCGAAGCCGTGCAACTGTCGATGGCTTTAAAGAACTTGGCTGCGGCTGCCCGTGCGGGCAATGCGGCAGGTGCGTTGAATGTGGCAGCTTTAGAAACTGCGGCGATGGATGCCTTGCGTGCGCGTGGCTGGGCACCCGACTACATCACCCTGCGCCGCCAGCATGACTTGTCACCCGTGACAGGCCCATGTGCTGAGCCGTTGGTGGTGTTGGCAGCGGCTAAGTTGGGGAAGACGCGGTTGATTGACAACCTCGAAGTTTGAGGTTTCTCTTTGGCGTGTTTGTTCGTTTTCGAGGTGGCTTTCTCCGACTAAGGTCGTGTGCGTGAGGCACGGCGTCCGCCTCATGCTGGAGTACCAGAAATCGTTGGCCGCCGCACCTCACGCACACAACGTTGTTGGTTAGAAAAATTCCGTTCGCACGAAAGCAACGTTGACACCATTCACCTGCGCCAGAAATCATCAAAAACCACTTTTGTTCGCCGCAGTCTTCTCGCCTATGGAATGGGCGGGTGACGATTTCTGGTACCCCAGCATGAGGAACCCGCCCATTCCATAGGCGAGAAGCGAGCTCAGCAAAAAGCTACTCGCCCCTGGCCCCGCGCCCCATCAGCACAGCAACAGCTTGCGCAGGCGTGATATCGCCATCCAGCAATGCGACCACCGCCTGAGCAATCGGCATGTCCACGCCCAAGTGCTGCGCACGTTGCACCACGGTGCGGGCACAGTAAACACCTTCGGCCACATGGCCGAGTGAATCGACCGCTTGTTGCAACGTCATACCTTGGGCCAAGGCCAAGCCCACTTTGCGGTTGCGGCTCAGGTCACCGGTGGAGGTGAGCACCAAATCACCCAAGCCAGAGAGGCCCATGAAGGTTTCGGGCTTTGCGCCCAACGCCACGCCTAGGCGGGTAATTTCGGCCAATCCGCGCGTGATGAGTGCGGCACGGGCGTTGAGGCCCAGCTGCAAACCATCGCACAAACCAGTGGCGATGGCCAACACGTTTTTCACAGCACCGCCTACTTCTACGCCCACGATGTCATCGTTGGCATACACGCGCAGGCTGTTGTTGTGAAAGGCTTGCACCATGGCGTCGCGGGCTGCGGCGTCGCTGCTGGCGGCTACCAAGGCGGTGGGCATGCCGCGTGCCACTTCTTGCGCAAAGCTGGGGCCGCTCAGGGCACCACCGCGCAGCGCGGGGGCCACTTGGGCGCGCACTTCGTGGGCCATCAAACCAACGCCGCGAAGTACGTCGTTCGCTTGCGACGTTTCAGGCTGTGCAGCTTCAAAGCCTTTACACAACCAAGCCACGGGCACAGCACTACCCAAGATGGGCGCGAGTTGCGTCAGCATGCCGCGCAGGCCGCTCATGGGCGAGCCGATGACCACTAAATCTTGCTCGGCCAACCAAGGGCCAAGAGGCTCTGAAGACACTTGCACGCCTGCGGTGAAGGGCAAGTCAGGCAAGTAGCGCGTGTTCACACGCTGGGCTTGCATCGCCTGCGCTTGGGGCAGATCGCGTGCCCACAGCGTCACGGTGTGGTGTGCGCCGGCGTTGATCGCCAGCGCTGTGCCCCACGCGCCTGCACCTAAAACGGCAATCTTCATGTCGACGGCCTAAGGCGTGAAGTTACTGAACCGAGCCAGCAGCTTGTTGCTGCTGTTGTTCGTACATGGCCTGGAAGTTGATTTCAGCCAAGTGCACTGGGGGGAAGCCCGCACGTTGGATCATGTCCGCCACGTTGCCGCGCAAGTAGGGGTAAATGATTTGTGGGCAAGCGATACCAATGACGGGACCCATTTGGTCTTCAGGCAAGTTACGGGCTTCAAAGATGCCCGCTTGCTTGGCTTCGACCAAAAACACCACTTTGTCTTCAATCTTGGTGGTGACAGTAGCCGTCACGGTCACTTCGACGATGCCGTCTGCAATTTGTTCCATGCCCACGCCCAACTGAATGTCGACCGAAGGTTGCTCGGTGCTGGTGAGGATGGCGGGCGAGTTGGGTTGCTCCAAAGACAGGTCTTTCAAATAGACGCGTTGGATTTGGAACACGGGAGTTGCTTGTTCTTCTGACATGAGTTTTTCCTAAAACAAAAAAATACCCACCTCGGCAGTACCGAAGCGGGCAACAAATCGGGATGGCTGAATTATGTCAGTTCAAGACTGCAACAAAGGCAGCAAACCGCCTTTGGCATCCAAGGCTACCAAATCGTCGCAACCGCCGACATGCGTGCCACCAATGAAGATTTGCGGCACGGTGCGGCGGCCTGTGATTTCCATCATGTGGGCACGCGCTTGCACATCGGTGTCAATTCGCACTTCTTCAATATGGGTCACGCCCTTAGAAGTCAGCAATTGCTTGGCGCGAATGCAGTAGGGGCAAACGGCGGTGGTGTACATCTTGACGGTTTGCATGGCGTGCTTTCTGAAGTTGATTTGACTTTGGCCAATTAAGCTTTGGCGAGGGGCAGGTTAGCTTCTTTCCAAGCTTTCAGGCCGCCTTGCAACGAATGCACCTTCTCATAGCCCAATTTTTGCGCTATGGCCTGCGCACGCTTGGAGCGTGAACCGGCTGCACACACCAAAATCAGCGGTGTACTTTTGTTTTTCACGGTTTTGCCTAAGCGGTCTTCCAACTCGTCCAACGGCACATTCACAGCGCCTTTGACGTGAGATTGAGCAAACTCTGCAGCGCTGCACACGTCAATCACCACACCTTTGTCGCGGTTCATGCATTGCACGGCCTCTGCGGGCGAAATACCAGTGGCGGTGGCGCCTTGCACCACAGGCAGCAGCAAGAAGAAGCCGCTGCCCAGAGCAATAGCAATCAACGTCCAGTTGTCGAGAATAAATTTCACGGGGAATCCAGTTCAGGGGGGTTAAAAGTATCGAGTCAGGGCAGCATTCTAAAATCACAGCCAATCTTTCACTGACTCTGTTGATTTAAACCATGTACAAGCTCGTATTAATCCGCCACGGCGAATCCACTTGGAACCTTGAAAACCGCTTTACCGGCTGGACCGATGTGGACCTGACCCCCACCGGCATCGAACAAGCCAAAAACGCTGGCAAGCTGCTCAAAGCCGAAGGCTATGAGTTTGACGTGGCCTACACCAGCGTGTTGAAACGTGCCATTCGCACCCTGTACCTGGCCTTGGACGAAATGGACTGCACATGGCTGCCCGTGGTCAAAAGCTGGCGATTGAACGAGCGCCACTACGGTGGCTTGCAAGGTCTAAACAAAGCCGACATGGCCAAGCAATACGGCGACGACCAAGTGCTCATCTGGCGCCGCAGCTACGACACGCCACCTCCTGAACTCGAAGCCACCGACCCACGCAGCGAGCGCGGCGACCCCCGCTACGCCAAACTCGACCCAGCACAAGTACCGCTGACCGAGTGCTTGAAGGACACCGTGGCCCGCGTGATTCCGTTTTGGAACGAGTCGATGGCTCCTGCCATCAAAGCAGGCAAACGCATTGTGGTGGCCGCGCATGGCAACTCCATCCGCGCATTGATCAAGTACCTCGACGGCATCAGCGATACCGACATCGTGGGCTTGAATATCCCCAATGGCATCCCACTCGTGTACGAGCTCGACGAGAACCTCAAACCGATCCGCCATTACTACTTGGGCGACGCACAGGCCGCCGCCAAAGCTGCGGCTTCAGTAGCCACACAAGGCAAAGCCTAATCGTCACACTTACAGCGCGCCTTGAGGGCGCGTTGTATATTGAGCACCTTCTGAAATTCGTCTCACACTCCAGAGAAACCTTTAAGGGCATATGCGTCAAAAACTCAAGATTGCAGGCTGGGTCGCCATTGGTGCCCTGACCGGCGCACTGACCACTGTCTCGTTGCAAACCGCTGCACGCGCCAACATGGCGCCGCTGCCGCTCGAAGAGCTGCAACAACTCGCCGCTGTATTCAGCATGGTCAAGAGCGACTACGTCGAGCCCGTGGACGAGAAAAAGCTCATCAGCGATGCCATCACTGGCATGGTGGCCAGCTTGGACCCCCACTCGCAGTACTACGACAAAAAGACCTTCAAAGAATTCCGCGAAGGCACCACAGGGCGCTTTGTGGGCGTGGGCATTGAGATCACCCAAGAAGAAGGTTTGATCAAAATCGTGTCCCCCATCGAAGGCTCCCCCGCCTTTCGCGCTGGCATGAAATCGGGCGACTTGATCACCAAGATTGACGACACGGCAGTCAAAGGTCTCTCGCTCAACGACGCCGTCAAACGCATGCGTGGCGAGCCCGGCACCAAGGTGATGTTGACCATCTACCGCAAAGACGAAAACCGCACCTTCCCCGTGAACATCGTGCGCGAAGAAATCAAAACACAAAGCGTCAAAGGCAAGGTGCTTGAGTCGGGCTTCGGTTGGATTCGTCTGAGCCAATTCCAAGAACGCTCGGTGGACGATTTCACCAAGAAGCTCGAAGAAATTTACAAACAAGAGCCTAAGCTCAAAGGCATGGTGCTGGACCTGCGCAACGACCCAGGTGGTTTGTTGGACGCCGCAGTGGCCGTGTCTGCCGTGTTCTTGCCTGAAAACATTGCCGTGGTGTCTACCAATGGTCAATTGGCTGAAAGCAAGTTTGTCTACAAAGCTTCGCCCGACTTTTATCGCCGCAGCAACAACAACGACCCCGTGGCGCATCTGCACCAAGTCACCAAGGGCATCTACCGCACAGTTCCCCTTGTTGTACTGGTGAACGAAGGCTCGGCCTCGGCCAGCGAAATCGTGGCCGGAGCTCTGCAAGACCACAAACGCGCCACCATCATGGGCAGCCAAACCTTTGGCAAAGGTTCGGTGCAAACCGTGCGTCAACTGGGTCCAGACACCGCGTTGAAGATCACCACCGCGCGTTACTACACGCCAAGTGGCCGCAGCATTCAAGCCAAAGGCATCGTGCCTGATGTGTTGCTGGACGACACCGCCGAGGGCAGCCCTTACGCTATTCTGCGCATGCGTGAAGCTGACCTCGACAAACACTTAGAAAGCGGCCAAGGCAAAGACGCCCAAGACGCCACGAAGGAAAAAGAAAAAGAGAAGGCCCGCGAAGAGGCCATGAAGCGTTTGGAAGAAGACTCCAAAAAGCCCAACAGCGAGCGTCGCCCGCCTGAGTTTGGCTCTGAGCAAGACTTCCAGCTGCAACAAGCCGTCAAGCGCCTCAAAGGGCAGCCTGTGTTGGCCAGCAAGACGCAAACCGAGCGTCCTGTCGAGAAAAAAGACAAGTAATTCACGGGTAACTAAGCCGTGAACGACGACCAACTGCTGCGCTATTCGCGCCACATCCTGCTCGATGATGTGGGCATTGAAGGCCAGCAGTGCTTGGTCGACAGCCATGTGCTGGTGGTGGGCGCCGGGGGCTTGGGCTCCCCCGTTGCGATGTACCTGGCCGCCAGCGGCGTAGGCCACATCACAATTGCCGACCACGACGTGGTTGACCTCACCAACCTTCAACGCCAAATCGCGCACACCACGGCACGCGTGGGCGATGCCAAGGTGGCGTCTGCATCGCAAGCCATGTTGGCTCTCAATCCCGAAGTGCATGTGACAGCACTACCCCACAAGCTAGACGCGGCACAACTAGACGCCCTCGTGCCCACCGTGCAAGTGGTAGTGGACTGTTGTGACAACTTTGAAACTCGCCAAGCCGTGAACGCTGCATGTGTGAAACACAAAGTGCCATTGGTATCTGGCGCTGCCATCCGCATGGATGGCCAGCTGGCGGTGTACGACGCACGCGATGACACATCACCCTGCTACGCCTGCATCTTCCCGCCCAGTGAAGCGCCTGAAGAAGTGCGCTGTTCCACCATGGGCGTGCTCGCCCCGCTGGTGGGCGTGATTGGCACCATGCAAGCCATGGAGACGGTCAAACTGCTGACGGGTATTGGCTCGCGCCTAACGGGGCGACTGCAAATGCTCGATGGCCGTGACATGGCGTGGAACGAAGTGCGCTTAAAACGCAACGCCAGCTGCCCCGTGTGTGGTCAAGCTCATGGCGTGTGACATGAGCCAAACCGCTTCCTAAACCACCTCGGCTGCAGTGCTCGGCCATCGGCAAATAAACCTAATCTTTGGTTTTGTGCCATCGCTTGCAACGCGTCATACACACCCGCATGGTGTTGGTAGCTGTAAGACCAAGCGTAGCCCTGCCCCACCATCCACGCGCCCACGTCTTGCCCTTGGCGTGACAGCTGCGCCAGCAAGCGGCCATAGCTGTCTCGCGCATGCCCTTGCACCTCGACCACTTGGCCTTGCAATGCCGCATGCAAAGCGGCGCGGGCTTGCGGCCCCCACGGTTGGCAAATCTCTGGGGCGTCTATGCCTTGCAATCGCACCTTGTAGGCCTCGCCACCTTGCAGGGGCTGCACCCACACCGTATCGCCATCGCTCACATGTGTGACGACGCCTTGCCACCCGAGCGCGGGAGTTGTGATGCACAGACACGCCAGCAATGTGGCAAGCAAGGTCACGCACAACCTTCGTTTAAAAGACACCATCAAACAGACCCAGAGTCAAAAGCTGCATTGTGTAAACCACTCATGAGACGGTGTGTAGCCAGCCATTACGATTAGTACATGTACCCTGCAAAGCACTGGCTTCCTTTTTTACGCTGGCCTAGACCTACCCCTCACCTGCTCAAGAGCGAAGCCTTCGCAGGCTTGAGCGTGGGCCTGATGGTCATCCCGCAAGGCGTGGCTTATGCGGCGCTGGCTGGCATGCCACTCATCACAGGCATTTATGCGTCGCTGCTGCCTGCGCTGGTCGCGGTGCTGTTTAGCGCATCGCCTCGGTTGTCGGTTGGACCTACGGCGCTCACATCCATCTTGATTTCAGCCTCGCTCACGGGCATCGCCGAACCTGCCAGTGCGGAGTGGATCAACCTCACGGTGTGGCTGTCGCTCATGACGGGCTTGTTGCAAGTAGCGCTGGGTTTTGCGCGCTTTGGTTGGCTGCTGAACTTGGTCAGCTCGCCCGTGTTGATGGCGTTCACACAAGGCGCGGGCGTGCTCATCATCTCGTCACAAATTTCGGCTTTGTTGGGTTTTCAAAACGGTTGGTCGTCGGTGCTGTCGAGCGGCGCGATTGACTTTGCCAGCCTCGCGTTTGGCTTGGTCACTCTGGCGCTACTGGTGTTGGCGCGCCGCTGGCGACCGACTTTCCCTAGCGTGTTGGTCATCGTGCTGGGCTCTGCGGGCCTGAGCTGGGCGCTAGGGCTAGAGGCCTCGGGCAGCGCCATGGTGGGAGCGTTGCCACAGGGCTTGCCTGCGTTGTTTCTGCCCAGCGCCATTGATTGGGGCGTGTTCAAACAACTGGCGTTGCCCACGTTGGTGATCACGCTGGTGAGCTTTTTAGAAACTGCGTCGAGCGCCAAAGTAGACAACGACCGCAGCGGCAAACGCTGGGACCAAGACCAAGACCTGATTGGTCAAGGCTTGGCCAAAGTGGCCTCGGGCTTGTGCGGCGCGTTTCCCACCAGCTCGTCGTTCAGCCGTTCGGCGCTCAACCTGTATGCGGGTGCGCAGTCGGCATGGGCCACCATTTTTTCAGTGGCGGTGATTTTGGTCATCCTCTTGTTCTTCACCGCTGTGTTGCAGCCTGTGCCGCAGTCGGTGTTGGCGGCGATTGTGGTGGCAGCGGTGATGGGGCTGATCAAGCCGCGCGCGTTTGTACAGCTCTACAAAATCAACCGTGTCGAAGCGGCGACGGCGGTGGTGACGTTTGTCATCACCCTGCTCTCGGCCCCGCGTTTGTATTGGGGCGTTCTGGCCGGTGTGGTGATGGGCCTGAGCCACTTTTTGCACACCCGCTTGCACCCGCGCATCATTGAAGTGGGCCTGCACCCCGACGGCAGCCTGCGCGACCGCCACCTGTGGCAACTGCCGCCCTTGGCGAATCACCTTTATGCCCTGCGCATGGACGCCGAACTAGACTTTGCCGCCGCCAGCACCTTAGAACGCACGGTGATGGAGCACCTAGGCCACCACACCGATGTGCGGCATGTGTGCCTGTTTGCCATGCCCATCAACCGCATCGATGCCACCGGTGTAGAAAGCCTCGCCAAGCTAGAAGCCATGCTGTGTGAACGCGGCATCAGCCTACACATCAGCGGCATGAAGCTGCCCGTCGAAACCGTGCTGCGCCGCGCAGGCTGCCTGCAAGCGCATGCGGGACTGCATATGTATCGCACGGATGCGGAGGCGATTCAACATCTGCGGCAACTGGAGGCGTTGCCGGCGGATATGGGGTGGTGTATTTAAAACAAATCCGAATGCGTGCCCGTCGCCTCTAAAACAATTCCCCGTCAACGCATGGTCGCGTAGCTTAGCGGGCAAAGGAGCCTCTGTGGCACAGCGGTCTGCACCTGCTGCGCCAGCCCGTGAGTGTGGGCGTGCAGTTGCATGACCTCATTGAGGCAGGCACTTCACTTGAACCCATGGGCTCGTTGTCAGCCCGCGTAGCCCCTGCCAAAGACCGCCGCAAACTGTTGGCCGCAATCGATGCACTCAACGGCAAGCATGGCAAAAACACGGTGTACTTTGCCAGCGCACAAGTGGGTCTTGACCATGCGCCGATGCGGATTGCGTTTAATCGGATTCCTGATTTCGAGTCGGAGCGGTGAAGCGCTTTAAGCGCTGACGATCCAACCTTCCAATGGGTCGCACACGGGCAGGCCGTAGTGCACGTCGCCCGCCTCGTGCTGAGCTTGCGCCCACGCGGCTTGCACCATACACAGCACGGCATCTAAGCTGTCACCTGACGCGTCATCGACCAAGGTATCGTGTTGTGCATGGCTGAGTTTGAGGCGCAAGCCCAAGCGTGTTTGGCCCATGTCTAGCGCCTGCAGCAGTTGTTTGCGAGCAATCAAACGCTCGGGCGTTTGTTTGGCTTTGTCGTCGCTTTTGTAGCTGGTGTTGCCGATCAGCTCACGCGCCAACAGGCCGGGGTAGGCTTCTAGCGCCACACGCACAGGTACGCCTGCGTGCTCAACCCCATGCAAGCGTGGCAGGCTCACACCCGCGTCTATCAGCAACGGCACACCCGCATGCAGCATGTAGGCCACGGGTGGATTGACCCATTTCATGGATGGGCTAGAGCCCGCTGGCGTATCGGTGGCGCGATGGGCAAATTTGCCGCCCACGGGGCGCTCATCGCAAAAGGCTTTGAAGGTGTCGCGTATCTCAGCGCGGCTGAGCGCAGCGTAATGCTGCATGCAGGGCAGCCAGTCGATGGGCCAGTTCAAGGTTTCCACCAGTTCACGCGGCAAGCCGAATGGCAGATCAAAACCGCCCACCCAAGCTTGCGGCAACTTTAGCCAGTCGGCGAATGCAGGGAGTGTGTCAAAGCGTTGCAGGCTTTGCAGGTGCACGCGGCCCGCTTTGGCGTGGCCAAGGGCCACGACGATGGGTTTGCGTTGAGAGGGGCTGCTGCTGAAGTCGCAGCCAACCAAGTTCACATCAAGCGCGTCCGATGATGGACGCGGTGGCCATCAACTCTTCCAGCAGTGCAAACGACACTTCGCCCGACACCGAATAAGGGTCAAGCTCGGCGGTTTCGGAATACTTCAACACGATGGATGGGTTGAGTTTGTCCAAGCGCACTTGGCCCATGGTCCAACCGCCAAAGCGGCGTTCAGAGATTTCTTCATAGGCCAACACCACCACGTCTTTGTGACGTGGGTCTTTGACGATGTGGCTGTAGAGCGCATTGACTTGGTTGCGCCCGCCTTCGATGGCTTGCAAATAAATACCGCCGCCGTAGCAAAGCACACCGGTGATGCCGTGGCTCAGGTTGTGCTCACGCGAACTGGCCAAGATGGACTCGGTTTGCTCTGGTGTTTCAGGATGAACCGAACGGCTCACATATAACAAACGAACAAGCATGGCATCAACCTTTAGGAATGAGGGACAAAAACTCACGGCGCAAGTTGGGGTCTTTCAAGAACGCACCGCGCATGACCGAGTTGATCATCTTGCTGTCCATGTCTTTCACGCCGCGCCATGACATGCAGAAATGGCTGGCTTCCATGACGATGGCCAAGCCATCGGGCTGTGTTTTTTCTTGAATCAAATCGGCCAGTTGCACCACGGCCTCTTCTTGAATTTGGGGGCGGCCCATGACCCATTCGGCCAAGCGCGCGTATTTGGAAAGACCGATGACGTTGGTGCGCTCGTTGGGCAACACGCCAATCCAAATCTTGCCAATGACAGGGCAAAAGTGGTGGCTGCACGCGCTGCGCACGGTGATGGGGCCGACGATCATCAGCTCATTCAGATGCTCGGCGTTAGGGAATTCGGTGATGGTCGGTGCATGCACGTAACGGCCTTTGAAGACTTCTTGCAAGTACATCTTGGCCACACGGCGTGCGGTGTCGCCGGTGTTGTGATCGTTCTCGGTGTCGATCACCATGCTGTCGAGCACGCCTTGCATTTTGACGGCGACTTCGTCAAGCAAGACCTCCAACTCACCGGGTTGGATGAATTCGGCAATGTTGTCATTGGAGTGAAAACGCTTGCGTGAGGCGGCGATGCGCTCGCGAATCTTGACAGAAACGGGCGTGCCTTCAAAGTTGTCTTTTGCAGTCATGTAGATGATGGTATCAGCGAAGCTAAGACCTTACGAAAGGCCATTCTTCAGTAGCGTTTGCCTGTCAAAAACACGCCAAAGCGCAGGATGGCCGAGGCCAGCTTATCCACAATGCGCTGCCACCAGCCGCGCCCGAGGTAGGCCTGCGGGTCTACGCGGGTAGCGCCGCGTTCAATCGCGTCGATCAAACTGGCCTGTAAGGCTTGCGCGAGTTGGGGGTCATGCGTCACCACATTGGCTTCGCGCGCCAGCAATAGGCTAAATGGGTCTAAGTTGGATGAGCCAACCGTGAACCACTTGCCGTCCACCACCGCCACCTTGGCATGCAAATAACTGGCGTGGTACTCGTAAATTTCTACCCCTGCCGCCATGAGCTGTCCGTACAGCTGACGGGAGGCGCGATACGGCACGAAGTATTCGTATTGCCCCTGAAGTAGCAAACGCACACGCACACCTCGACGTGCCGCGATCACCAACGCACGGTGCAAGCGCAAGCCAGGAAAGAAATACGCATTGGCCACCACGATGTCTTGGCGGGCTGCGCCAATGGCCTTGCGATAGGTACGCTCTATATGAGCACGGTGGTGCACGTTGTCACGCAGCACCAGTTGCGTTTCGCCACGCATAGGTAAGTGCAAGCGTTGTTTGGCGCCTCGCAGGGCATCTATCGCGCCGCTGATGTCTTGGCTGCGCAACTCGCGCACGGCTTCGATGCGAGACCACAGCTGCTCCATGGTGGCACGCACAGCAGCCACCATGGGGCCGCGCAGACTCACCGCATAGTCCAAACGGGGCGATTTCAGCAAACCCTGCACATGCGGGTCGAGGTAGTCATCCAAGATGTTGATGCCACCGCAAAACGCCACCGAGTTGTCCACCACGCACAGCTTGCGGTGCAGGCGCCGCCATCGTTTACGCAACCAAAAGCCAAACCCCACCAAGGGCGAATAGACACGCACATGCACATTCGCTTGTGCAAACTGTTCGGCCCACGTCGCAGGCAGCTCACCCGTCCCCACGCCATCAACCACCACACGCACCTGCACGCCGCGCTGTGCAGCACGCATGAGGGCATGCGCCACATCTTTGCCCGCGCCTGCAAAACTAAAAATATAAGTTTCTAAAAACACCTCATGCTGGGCGAGATCAATGGCGTCGATCAGCGCAGCAAAAAAATCCACGCCGCCTATCAGCAAGCGCATGTCTGGCACATGCGTTTGCATCGAGGCGTCTGAGTGGCTCATGGTGCATCCCAAGCGAATTCAACCAGCAAGGGCAAGTGGTCAGACATTCGCCCCCAAATTGGCCCACGGGGCACGTGTGTCCCCACGCAATGCACACCGCGTGCGTAGACATGGTCGAGCTGCACCAAAGGCAATCGCGAAGGGTATGTGGGCCGCGACTTGTCGTTGGTGTGCAAACCCACCGTCGCCATCATGCGTGCCACTGCGTTACCCCAATCGTTGAAGTCACCCGCCACCAATAACGGTGCATCGGTTGGCACTTCGCGCTCAATGAAATCGTGCAGCTGCTGGGTTTGGCGCAACCGACTTGCCGGCAACAGCCCCAAATGCACCACGATGACGTGAATCTCGCGCCCTTGAATATGCAGGGTGACGTGCAACAAGCCGCGCTGTTCCAAACGGTGATCAGACATGTCTTCGTGGCGATGCTCCAACACAGGCCAACGACTGAGCAATGCATTGCCATGCTCACCATGCTTGGTGATGGCATTGGTGCAATACACCGGTGTGTAGCCCTCAGGCGCTAAAAAATCGGCTTGCCCCAGTTCGGGCCAATGCTTAAAACGCCGAGCCTGTAAACGGTTGAACGCACGCACCTCTTGCAAGCACACGATGTCCGCGTCAAACTGCTCGACGGCGTGACCAAGGTTGTAAATCTCCAAACGACGTGCAGGACCTAAACCTTGCACGCCTTTGTGAATGTTGTAAGTCGCAACTTTGAATGTTTTCATGTTTCACTCATAAGTGTGCCTCAGTCGTTCTCTGAGCCCTTAAATTCTGATAAAAACTTGTCATGCATAAAAAAATCTCACATCTGATTTCATTGTCAGTCATTGCGCTGCCACTTTTTTTCAACGTACACGCATCCGAAGAACTCGACGTCGACCTAGGCATTAGTGCCGGCTACAACCAGTACACCGAGCCCAGCATCATGCGAGAACAAGGCCCCGAGCTTGGATTTCATGCACGCACCACAGCACCCGCCAAGTTTGGTGGCCTGCAACTAGAAGGCGATGTGTTGCTAGGCTACCAACGCTACACCAGTGAAAAAACAGGCAGCTTGAACGGCGTGCGCAACCTCGAAACGCGCTGGCGTGCTTTGACACCATTGTTTGGCAGCCCTAGTGCTGATTCAGGCTTTTCAGCAGGCTTGGGTGTGCACACCCTATGGAATGATTTGCGCGGAGTCACCAGCACAAACAACGGTGGCTACCGCCGCTATGCCACACAGCTGTGGGTGCCGTTTCGCTGGGCGAGCGGCGGCATGTGGGAAATTGATGCGGGCACGCTGATTTACGGACGCCACACCTCCAAACTGTCAGATGCCAACGCGCGCAACGGTGATGTGACCAACACGCAACACCAAGGCCAATATGCCCAAGTCAGCATGAACTTGAAGCAAAGCAGTGGCTACACCTTGACGCCCTTTGTGCGATACACCCGTTTGGCTGACTCAGATGTGGTGTCTAGCCAAGAATACGACGCCCAACAAAACACAATCGTCACCGCTGGCCTCCACGAGCCCGCCAGCCATCGCTGGCAAGTTGGTGTGATTTGGGAATTCCACTAAGCGCTCAGCCCCAGCAGCCAACGGCGGCGGCATCGCCCTCTATGATGCCGCCATGCACCCTGCCCCCTCCACTCCCTTAGAAAACCTACCCACTTGGCGCGCCGAAAGCGGCGCAGCAGCACCTCGCCGTGTGGTGGCCGCAGATGACACGATGTCTGCAGACTCGGCCTACCGCCTCGCTTGCGAAGGCACAGGCTTGCTGTGGCAGGGCGACTTTCACAACGCCCGCCAACTGCTGCAAGCCTTGGCACGTCGCACCGATCGCAAACCTAAGAAAAACAAAAAACCAGAGGCCGAAGTCCCACCCGCGCAAGCCTTCAACTTGCACCGCCAAGCTTTGGGCCAACGCGCCCGCACATTGGCGATGGTGCTGGTACCGCTGAACGGCGACTATTCCATTCCACTGCGCCGCGCACCCGACCTGAAACAAGCCTGCACTGAAAGCTGGGGACCCGCCACAGGCCAAGCCTGTATGGTGTCGCTACGCGAACTGCTCGGCTTGGTGGGCGCACATGAGTGGCGCAAAAAAGGTGTCGAAATTCCTGCCTTGGGCGACGGCCCCAACAACCGCATTCACCCACACTACGGCGTGTTCTCGCCCGTGCGTGGCGAGTATGTGGACCTAGTCGCCACCACACCCATTCGTGACAAAAGCTTGGCATTTGACATAGGCGTGGGCACCGGTGTGTTGTCTGCGGTGTTAGCCAAGCGTGGTGTGCAACACATCGTCGCCACCGACCAAGACCCACGCGCCATCACCTGCGCACGCGAGAACCTGCAACGCTTGCAGCGCATCGACAAAGTCGAACTCGTGCAAACCGATTTATTTCCCGAAGGCAAAGCACCTTTGATCGTGTGCAACCCGCCATGGGTGCCTGCACGTCCTAGCTCACCCATCGAGCACGCGGTGTATGACGAGGGCAGCCGCATGCTGCGTGGTTTTTTAAGTGGCTTGCATGCGCATCTGACGCCTGAGGGCGAAGGCTGGCTCATCTTGTCGGACTTGGCCGAACACTTAGGACTACGCAGCCGCGAAGAACTGCTGTGTTGGATCAGCGAAGCAGGCTTGCGATTACTGGGTCGCCACGACATCAAGCCACGTCACGGCAAAGTCACCGACGAGGCTGACCCGCTGCACGCTGCACGGGCCCAAGAAGTTACTTCGCTTTGGCGCCTCGGTATCGCTGCTTGAGCCACGGCCAAAAGCCACGCTCTTTCTCTTCACGACGCTCTTTGGCGGCGCTTGACTCGGCAGCCACTGGCGCTTCGCTGAGCGCCTTCAACACAAACGCGCACACATCGGTCGTGAACGGCGCGGGGTGGTGCGCACCTGGCACTTCTAATACTTGACATTGAGCAAATTCGCTCTTCATCAAACGCACTTGCTCTGGTGGGCACACACCAGATTCGCTGCCATGAATCAAGCGCACAGGGCCTTTGAAATGGCTCAACAAGTGGCCAAAGTTCATACCCTTCCAGTCTTTGCGATATGGCAAATCAAAGTGCGAAGGTGACTGCACGGCCAACACTGCGCCCAAGCTCACATTGAATTGAGATGCCAGCTCCTCAGGCGAAGGCAAACGGCCATCCACCTTCATGCCGTCGTACAAGCCGTAAATCGACAACCAAGGCAAATTCAAACCAATGTCATTCAAAAACAAACCGTCAATGTGGTTGCTGGCTTCGTGCGCCAAGTACATCGCCAAGATACCGCCCATGCTGGTGCCCAACACCTCTAGGCGCGTCACGGGTACATCGGAATGCATCACGACTTGTTGGATGAACTCTATCGTGTCGTCCAAATACACCTGCATGGTGTAGCCTTCGTCGCCCGGCAACAGGCTGGAAGTCCCACGCCCACACAAGTCCAAGCTGATGATGCGCAAACCGCGCGCCCCTTCAGCCGCTTGCAGCAACGGGTCAAACGTGGCGCGGGTCTCTAACAAGCCTGGCAAGCACAGCAACACATGCGCACCATTGGCATCCCCCACTTCGCTGTAAGACAAGTGACGGCCAGCGCAAGCCAGCTGATATTGACGATTGGGAAATTTGGAGAGGGTCATAACTGGCGTCATCCTAGTCGATACTCTAAAGATAACGCGCTCGCACTGCATACGATTACGCCATGCCCACGACACCCTCATTCCTTCTACAAGTCCAAGACCTGACCCAAGGCCCCATTCAAAACCTCACCTTCACTTGGCCCGCAGGTGTGAGCTGGATTTGCGGCGACGAAGGCACAGGCAAAACCACTTTGCTGCGCGTGCTGGCGGGCGATGTGCAGCCCACAACGGGTCAGGTGTTTGCGCCTGAAGGCGGTGTGTTTGGGGTAGACCTGCAAGACGCTGTGCACGACACCACCACGGTGCAAGCGTGTTGGGATGCACTTCGCACACGGTGGCCAATGTGGAACGATGAACTGCTGCAAGACTTAACCCAAGAACTCGACATGCACAGGCATTTAGACAAGCGCCTCAACATGCTGTCAGCGGGCAGTCGTCGCAAAGTGATGGTGATCGCAGCCCTGGCCTCTGGCGCAGCCGTGACCTTGCTCGACCAACCGTTTGCCGCGCTTGATTTGGCGTCGATGCGCATCATCCAAGAGTTTTTGCACGAAGCGGCAGAGCACCCAAGCCGCGCGTGGATCGTGGCGGACTACGAGGCACCGCATGATTTACCACTGGCCCGTGTGCTGAACTTAGACATGCCGCGATAAATCAACGGGCAGAAAAAAAGCGCTGTAACCACAGCGCTTTTTCCGTTGGCACCGAAGTGCCGTTGAGCCATGAGCTTAAGCCTTGGCTGCGTCCAAATTGCGCAAACGAATGTGCAACTCGCGCAACTGCTTTTCGTCCACAGGGCTGGGGGCTTGGGTAAGCAAACACTGCGCGCGCTGGGTCTTGGGGAAAGCGATCACGTCGCGAATCGATTCAGCGCCGGTCATCAAGGTGACGATGCGGTCCAAACCGAAGGCCAAACCACCGTGTGGAGGCGCACCGTATTGCAAGGCGTCGAGCAAGAAGCCGAACTTGAGTTGCGCTTCTTCAGGCGTGATCTTCAAAGCGTCAAACACTTTTTGCTGCACGTCCGCGCGGTGGATACGCACCGAGCCGCCGCCCATTTCCCAGCCGTTCAACACCATGTCGTAACCCTTGGAGATGCACTTCTCGGGCGCAGTGACCATCCAGTCTTCGTGGCCGTCTTTGGGCGCGGTGAAGGGATGGTGCACAGCGGTGTAGCGCTGGCTTTCGTCATCGAACTCGAACATCGGGAAGTCGACCACCCACATCGGGGCCCAACGGTCTTCAAACAAACCGTTCTTCTTGCCGAACTCGCTGTGACCGATCTTGATGCGCAAGGCACCGATGGCGTCGTTGACGATCTTGGCCTTGTCGGCGCCGAAGAAAATCAGGTCGCCGTTTTGCGCGCCTGAACGCTCCAGCACGGCGTTGAGTGCCGCGTCGTGGATGTTCTTCACGATGGGTGACTGCAAACCGTCACGGCCTTTGGACAAGTCGTTGACGCGGATGTAGGCCAAGCCCTTTGCGCCGTAGATCTTGACGAACTCGGTGTAGGCGTCGATCTCGCCACGGCTGATGCCGCCACCTTCAACTGAACCGTTGGGCACGCGCAGGGCCACCACGCGGCCGCCCTTCATGTTGGCTGCGCCTGAGAACACTTTGAAGTCCACATCGCCCATGACATCGGTCACTTCGGTGAACTGTAGTTTCACGCGCAGGTCGGGCTTGTCAGAGCCATAGATGTGCATGGCGTCTTGGTAGGTCATGACCGGGAACTCGCCCAGGTCCACGCCGATGGTTTTCTGGAACACGCGCTTGATCATGCCCTGGAACATGTCGCGGATTTCTTCCTCGCTCAAGAACGAGGTTTCAATATCAATCTGGGTGAATTCAGGCTGACGATCCGCACGCAAGTCTTCGTCGCGGAAGCACTTGGTGATTTGGTAATAACGGTCGTAGCCCGCCACCATCAACAGCTGTTTGAACAACTGAGGTGACTGAGGCAGCGCAAAGAAATGGCCATCATGCACGCGGCTAGGCACCAGGTAATCGCGCGCGCCTTCGGGCGTGCTCTTGGTGAGCATCGGCGTTTCGATGTCGACAAAACCGTTTTCGTCCAAGTACTTACGAACTTCCATGGACACTTTGTAGCGAAGCATCAGGTTGTTTTGCATGTACGGACGACGCAGGTCGAGCACGCGGTGTGTGAGACGGGTGGTCTCAGACAAGTTGTCGTCGTCAATTTGGAACGGAGGCGTGACAGAGGCGTTGAGCACGGTCAGCTCGTGGCACAACACCTCGATCTTGCCGCTCTTCAAACCGTCGTTGGTTGTGCCGTCAGGACGGGGGCGCACCAAGCCTTTGATCTGCACGCAAAACTCGTTGCGCACGTCTTCGGCCACTTTGAACATCTCTGGGCGGTCAGGGTCGCACACCACTTGCACATAACCTTCGCGGTCACGCAAGTCGATGAAGATCACGCCGCCGTGGTCACGACGACGGTTGACCCAGCCGCACAGGCTCACGGTTTGGCCATTGAGGGCTTCGGTCACCAGACCGCAATAGTGGGAACGCATTGCCATTTTTAATTTCTCTTTTCGTTGATAGCTGGGGCGCTAGGAGACACAGCGCCCATGGAGATGACATACGTCAGCGCTTCGTCGACGCTCAAATCGAGCTCGATGACATCGCTGCGTGGCACCAGCAAGAAAAATCCGCTGGTGGGGTTGGGGGTGGTGGGCACGTAGACACTCAGGTGGTCTGCACCCAATTTGTCAGCCACTTCGCCCACGGGGGTGCCAGTTTGGAACGCAATGGTCCACATGCCTGCGTGCGGGTATTGCACCAGCAAGGCTTTGCGAAACGCATTGCCACTGCTAGAGAACAAAGTGTCAGACACTTTTTTGACGCTGGCGTAAATCGACTTAACGATGGGAATGTTGGTGAACAACTTGTCCCATTGGCGCACCAACCAATTGCCCAAGACGTTGGAGGCCAAGGCACCGGTGAGCAACAAAGTCAGCAGCACCAAGACCACGCCCAAACCCGTCATGTTGCGCAATGACGTGACGGTGTCTTGCGAGACCAAAGGGCGGAACTTAGAAATGGTGTCAATGAAGATGCCGTCCATCACCCCCACAAGCCAAGTCAGCACCCAGACCGTGATGGCCAAAGGCGTCCAGACCAAAAGGCCGGCGAGCAGGTATTTTTTAATCGGCATGAAGGACTTTGTGATGTTGAAGAATCAATGACACGCGCAACCCGAGGCACAACCGCCTGAAGCAGCGGGTGACGATGGGGAAGCTGCAGCACTGTCAGTGCTGGCCGCAGGAGCAGCCGATTCTGAGCTAGTGCTTGAAGACGCAGGCGTGGCAGCGGGCGCAGATGTACCGCCCGAGCCACCTTTGAAATCAGTGGCGTACCAACCCGAGCCTTTGAGCTGAAAGCCCGCAGCGGTGAGTTGTTTGGAAAAAGTGGATTTGCCGCAGGCCGGACATTCGGTCAGTGGGGCATCAGCAATCTTTTGCAGGACGTCCTTGGCATGGCCGCAGGACCCGCATTTGTAGGCATAGATGGGCATGGCTAGGGGGCTCGGTAAAACCCTGAATTATAGGCGTGCGCCACCTATTTCAAGGCGGAGCACCGCCCCCAAAGCCCTCACTTCGGCGGCCCCTCTTGAAACAACTTGACCACATCAGGCGCAGGCGTGGCTTGTTCAGGCCAATGCGCGTGTGGGTTGAGAGGGAAATATTGCGTTCGACCCACGGGCAGTGGCACGCGCTTGTTGCCGCGCACCAGCGTGGCTGAGAAAGTTTTAAAGTCCTCACCCACATGCACCTCGACCGTGCCCCAGTCTTCGGGGTTCAAAACTTTGAAATCATCCTCGGGCTTGTATTTACCAAACATCGATTCAAACGTGGCAAACACTTCGCTCAGGTCGGCCTCGCTCAGCGCACGCTCGCGCCGCCAAAACCGCAGCCACAGGTGGTGGCGCTTGCCAGCGTGGTCTAAGAACCAAAACTTGGCGGCCTCTGGCACGCCGCGCAGTGCGCGTGAATCTTGGTAAGCCCCCATCTCCCAAGCCCCCACACCTTCGCTTTGCTGGTCACCTTGCGCGCTGATCAACTCTACGATCCGCGCCGCCGCCCCAGTTAGCTTGTACTTCCACGGGTACTTGACGCGAATATCGCGCATGTAATGCATGGGGTCGGGCCGCCAGCCTGCTTGAATGCGCGCCCAAGCTTCGGCTTTGACGCGGCCATCTCGAAGCCCTTCAAATTGATCTTCTATAAGCTTGAAGCCACGATCCAAGCTCTCGTTGTAGCTCTTGGGCGTGATGCCTGTCAGCTCTTTGGCGCGGTAGCTGCCTAGCTCCACCTGGCTGTCCGTGTAGCCACTGGCCCACAGCATGACGTAGCCATCAGGTGCCACGCCAACGCGCAAAATTTCAAAACGCGGGCGCACTTGGCCGTAGTTGTTGTCCTTGTCCACGCTCTTTTGGGAAAACAACGCATGCAACCGCGCCAACGGCAGCTCGGTGTCGAGCTGGTAAAAACGGTTGTACAAGTAGTCGTAATACGTCAGCTTCAAACGCTTAGGCAAAGGAGCGCCTTTTTCCTTGGATGGCCCGCCCATCAAATCGCTGCCGCGCCCCCAAGCGGCACCAAAGGGCGAGTAAAACCCCGCTATTTCGCGCCCTTGGGCGTCATACAAGCTGTTGTCGCGCATCAATGTTTTCATAGGGGCATAGGCACGCGGGTCTAGCTCAAACCCATATGCGCAGGTGTCAACTTCCCACTTGAATGTTTGTGTATCCATGTTCATGGTTTGTCCTTGTGATAACGGGGTGTTAGTGCAAGCGGCGAGGCCACCCAGCCCTAGCGATAAAAAGCCTCTGCGCGACAGCGCTGCTGTGCTGGGCTTAGGCTGATTCATAGTGGCGCTCCAAAGTGGCGTCATCTTTGAAATGCGGGCCTTTGGCTAGGCTGCCTTCGATGTATGACACATGCAAATGCTGGTGGCGAAACGCTTGGGCTACGGCCGTACCTAGCTGCTCATCCAGCACCCATCGGGTATTAGCGTCTGACTGAGCAAACTGGCGCAGCGCACTACGCACCGCCTCGATTTGCGGGTAGGTAGATGGTTTAAGCAAACTATCCGGGTAGTCGGTGCTGGTGTGTTTTTTGGCTTGGTCCACCATCAGCGACAAGGCCACGCGGTAGTAGTCGCCCTTCACCGTGCGGCTATGTGTGGCCGATTTTCCCCACCATTTATCGGGGGCATCGCTGGGCGCATACCAGCCTTGGGCGTAGGCAAAGTCGCGCGTGCCGCGCACGGTTTGCGGCATGGCCTTGGCAGGGTGGGTGGTGTGGGTGGGGGTAAGGTCGCGTGTCTCTGGCTCTGCCTCTTTGTAGCCCCCGCCCACGTCCGAGTGGGCGCCGGGGATGTGCAGCTCATAGCCCTTACCCCCCTCCACGGCGCTGGCAATGGTGGTGAGGGCAAAGCGTTCGCGGTATTCGTCCAGCGCCACCAGCTGAAACACCCGTTTAACCCGCGTGTGGTCAAGTTTCAAGTGCAGTTCGGCCACGTCGTTGCCATAGCGCGCACCGTGGGATGAAACGGTGTCAAACAAGCCTACAAAGTTGATGCGCAGCAGCACCTTGGCCCAAGTGCCCCCAAAGTGCAGCGGCCGCTCGGTCAGCACCTTGTGCACAAACAACCGTGCTGCAGCCGCCCCTCGGCTAAAGCCAAATACGTTGATCTCTAGCAGCGCTGGCAGGCCAGCCGCTCCGCATTTTTTATTGACCTTTTCCTTCAATGGTGCAAAGGCACCATCCACCCGCACGTCAATGCCGGTGTCGCCCATACCTGCGCCATAGCCCGCTAGGCTGTCAGCATCTAGCTTGGTGGTGCCAATGCCCTCTACATACACTGCGGGCTCGGGGCCGTCGCGCTCACCGAACAAGCCCTTCCACATGCGCGCCACGTTAGAAAAGTCGTTGGCATAGCTGGTGTCGTCGCCGCCGTGCTTTTGGTTGGCTTCTGCCTCTTCTTGAGTGGCTACCTTTTTGGCCAAGTTTTCGGCGGCCTTCACGTTGAAGTAGTTGTTCAGCGTGCCATCAAAAAACACATTCGCTGTGACCTTGTCAGCCTCTACCTCGTGTTGTGTGTCGTCACCCGTGGTGCCGCTGCATTCGTCGTTGTACAGACCTTTGTTACCCATCGTTACCCTTTGCCCTGTTAGCCAGAATCTCGGCAACAAGTTTAGTAACTAAATTTACTTAAATTAATTTAAGTAAATATTTTTAGCTAATTTATGAGCAGTAAATCAAACGATCAAGAACTAAAAGAGCCATGAGCTGGTCCACCCAGCTTGTGGTGACCGCCGTGGGCATTGCGAATGGCTTGCGGCCCCAAAGAGCCCAGCACCATGCCTGTCAAACTGGCCAGCACGCCCGCCAGCTGAGCGGGAAACTCATCACCTGCTGGCGTAGCCGAGAACAAGCCCCACGTCAACAGCCCCATCACCAAGGCAAAGATGGCGCCTTGGGTGCTGGCACGCTTCCAATACAAGCCAAAGGTCAGTGGCACAAAAGCACCCACCAGTGGCACTTGGTACGCGCCCGACACCATGTCGTAAATCGAGCTGCCTTGCATGCGAATGGCGTAGCCCAACACCAACAAGCTGAACACCAACACCGTCACGCGCATGGCACGCAGCTCTTGCTTGTCGCTTTGGTGGGGGTTGAACTGACGCCAAATGTTTTCGGTAAAGGTCACGCTAGGCGCCAGCAAGGTGGCCGAAGCACATGACTTGATGGCCGACAGCAACGCGCCAAAGAACAACACCTGCATGACAAACGGCATCTGCGTCATCACCAAAGTGGGCAACACTTTTTGCGGATCATCGGCCATCAGCGCAGCCGTTTGCTCGGGCATGATGAGCATGGCACTGACCACCAAAAACATGGGCACAAACGCAAACAAGATGTAGCAAACGCCGCCAATCACGGGGCCATGCGTGGCGGCCTTGATGCTGTTGGCCGACATGACGCGCTGGAACACGTCTTGCTGCGGAATGGAGCCCAGCATGATGGTGATGGCCGAAGCAAAGAAGAAGAGCACGTCTTTGGTGTTGGGCTCGGGCCAAAACTTGAACAGGTCTTGACTGACCGCCAGCGCCAGCACCTTGTCTGCCCCTCCCGCTTGGTCTGCGGCAAACACAGCCAAGATGGACAGGCCCACCACCAAGATGATCATCTGAATGAAGTCGGTGATGGCCACCGACCACATGCCGCCAAACAAGGTGTAGGCCAAGATCGACACCACGCCAATAACCATGCCCAGCTCTAGACTGACCACACCGTCGGACAACAGGTTGAACACCAAGCCCAAAGCCGTGACCTGCGCCGACACCCAACCAAGGTAGCTGACCATGATGATGAGCGAACACACCACTTCCACGGTGCGGCCATAGCGTTCGCGAAAGTAATCGCTGATGGTGAGCAGGGTCATGCGGTAGAGCTTGCCGGCAAAGAACAGACCTACAAAGATGAGGCAAAAGCCTGCGCCGAAGGGGTCTTCCACCACGCCGTGCAAGCCGCCGTTCACAAACTTGGCGGGAATACCCAGCACGGTTTCAGAACCAAACCACGTCGCAAACGTGGTGGTGACAATCATGGCCATGGGCAAATGACGGCCTGCGATGGCAAAGTCAGCCGAGTTTTGAACGCGCTTGGCCGCCATCAAACCAATGGCGATGGTGACCAGCAAATAGACGATGACGAGTGTGAGCAGCACGGGGCAACTCCGCAAAGTGATTAAAAGTAAGGATGTAGACGCACAAACACCTGCATAGCAACCAAGCCCACCAAGAAACCACCGCCCATCCACATGAGGCGCTGCAGCATGCGGTTGGTACGGCGTTGCTCTTCGATGAGTTGCTGCAACTGAGGGTTGCCGTCGTTTTGGCGGTGCTTCAAAAAGTCATGCACCAAGCGCGGCAACTCGGGCAGCAACTTGGCGTAGCGTGGGGCTTCGGCCACCAACTGGTTCCATAATTTTTTGGGGCCAACTTGGTCGAGCATCCACTTTTCCAAGAACGGCTTGGCGGTGCTCCACAAATCCAACTCGGGGTCAAGTTGACGGCCCAAGCCTTCGATGTTGAGCAGCGTTTTCTGCAGCAACACGAGTTGCGGCTGAATCTCGACATTGAAGCGGCGCGAGGTTTGGAACAAACGCATGAGCACCATGCCGAGCGAAATTTCTTTCAACGGGCGGTCAAAGTACGGCTCGCACACCGCGCGAATGGCGGACTCTAATTCGTCCACACGCGTGTCGGCTGGCACCCAGCCCGACTCCACATGCAACTCGGCCACGCGCTTGTAGTCGCGACGGAAGAAGGCGGTGAAGTTTTGCGCCAAGTACTCTTTGTCGTATTCCGTGAGCGTGCCCACGATGCCAAAGTCGAGCGAGATGTAACGACCAAAAGTAGCGGGGTCGAGGCTGACTTGGATGTTGCCCGGGTGCATGTCGGCGTGGAAGAAACCATCGCGAAACACTTGGGTGAAGAAGATGGTCACGCCATCGCGAGCGAGCTTAGGAATGTCCACACCCGCTTCGCGCAAACGGTCGGTTTGGCTGATGGGCACGCCCTTCATGCGCTCCATCACGATGACATCGCTGTGACAGAAGTCCCAAATCATTTCAGGAATCAACACGAGGTTAAGGCCTTCCATGTTGCGGCGCAGTTGCGCGGCGTTGGCGGCTTCGCGCACGAAGTCGAGTTCGTCGTGCAGGTACTTGTCAAACTCGGCCACCACTTCGCGGGGCTTGAGGCGCTTGCCGTCTGCACTAAGGCGATCCACCCACCCCGCCATCATGCGCATGAGGCTCAGGTCTTTGTCGATCACGGTCAACATGCCGGGGCGCAGCACTTTGACAGCCACTTCGCGTGTGGCGCCGTTGCGGTCTTTGATGACTGCAAAGTGCACTTGCGCGATGGACGCACTGGCCACAGGTTGGTGCGTGAACTCCACAAAAATCTCACTCAGCGGACGACCAAACGAGCGCTCGATGATGACCACAGCGGCGTCTGACGGAAACGGTGGCACACGGTCTTGTAATTTGGCCAACTCGTCTGCCAAATCTGGTGGCAGCAAGTCGCGACGAGTCGACAGCACTTGGCCAAACTTCACAAAGATGGGGCCGAGGTGCTCTAAGGCCTCGCGCAAACGCTGGCCACGCGGCGCCGACAAATCGCGACCAATCGACACAATGCGAGCCAGTAAACGCAAGCCTGGTTTTTGGAAACTGGTGAGCACCAATTCGTCCAAACCAAACCGCAGAACGATGAGAACGATGTAAATACCGCGCAGCAAACGGGTCATCATGGCGCGGCTTTCTTGGTTTGTTGTTGCACAAAGTGGCGCAGCGCATCAACGGCACGTTGGCCAGTTTGTGCAAGGGTGTGGGCAGCGGCATCCCCAACGAGGCGGGCCAAGTCTTCTTCTGGATCCCAACGCACATGGTCGATCAGCCAATTCACTTCAGCGGCCAATTGCACATCGCCTTCGATGCGAATGGCGGGCTTGTCGCCTTGCAGCACGGTTTTGGCGAGCTCAAACGGCGAAGGCTCGTTCACGCGCAGTACGAGGTCAGCAGCTTTGCCACTGGCCTCAGGCGCAATGAACTCGACCAAGCCTGCGGGCGTGAAGGCGCATTGAAACACCTGGTCGCGCCAGCACACTTGCACTTGACGACCTTTTTGACGTTTCAAGCGCTCGCACGCGGCGGGCTCGTGCATGAGCACATGATTCAAAAAGAGCACCACGCGTTGCTGAACTTCAGACACCGCCCATGCGGGAGGTGTGAACGATTGCGGGAAATCTGCGGGGAGTTTGGCGCGCAGCGTGTCTGCTGCATCGGCCAACCAAGAAAAAGGGGACTGTGTTGCCATAGTCCCCAATTATTCCTTGTTTGGGCGCCCTTCTCGGCTCGCCCTGATTTAACCGGTTTATTGCAAGGCTTGAACGCCTGCTACCAACCAGCCCAAGCTGCCGTCTTTGGGCTTGGTCATGTTCCAAACTTCGCGGAACGGTGTGGGACCTGAAGATGGATCTTCGCGGATCAAACCCGAGAACTCTACGCTGGCCATATAGTTGTTGCCCACATCTTCAATGCCCAACAAATGGGCATCGAGCATGACCACTTCGGTGTGGTTGACTTGGCCGTTGGCTGCAGCCTCACGCTCAGCCAATTGAGCTTTGATTTCGTCCAACATGCCATCGGTCATCATCATGCGCAGAGAGGAAATGTCGGAGCGGTCCCACGCTTGCTGCAAGGTCATGAAGTTTTGCTTGGCCGCGTTGACGAAGCCCGCTGTGTCAAAGTCAGCAGGAATACCCCAAGTTTGGTTGCCTCCCAAAGCGGAACCGATCATGGAACCACCGGTCGCGTACTCAGGCTGAGTGTCCACGGGACGGGCAGACGAGTCGTTGCCCACGTTCTTGGGGTTGTATTGCGGCAAGGTACTGGGGTTCATCGCGCCAGCGCCTTCAAAGGCGTAGGGGCTGCTGTTGGACACCTCTGGCTCGCGGCGGCGCATGAAGGCGCCCACCACCATCATGAGTACCAAGGCCAAAGCACCAAACATCAAGAACTGGCCAAACTCAGCACCCAAACCCAGTGAGTGCGCCAACCAAGCCAAGCCCAAACCAGCGGCCAGACCGCCGAGCATGCCACCCATGCCCCAAGACTTTTTAGGTTGTGCCGCAGCGGGAGCTGCAGCAGGCGCGGGTTGCGCCGCAGGTGCCGCGTTAGGTGTGGCAGCAGGTGCGGGCCTAACTGCCTCGCGTTGCGTCACATTACTGGACTGCTGGCCCATGGGCTTGCCACCGCCCAATCGCTTGGCCTCAGCCTGCAGGCTGGTGAAGGCCATCGCCACCACCAAAATCGTTGTCCATACCTTCATACTGTCTCCTGTTTATCTTTGTCTACTTAGCACTTGATGCCCACATGCAGCGCAACAACTCCGGCGCTCATGTTGTGAAAGTCCACATGGCCAAAACCGCTTTGCTTCATCAGCGCTTTGAGCTCTTCTTGACCAGGGTGCATGCGAATAGACTCGGCCAAGTAACGGTAGCTGGCATCGTCGCCCGCAATCATCTGACCTAACTTGGGCAGGATGTTGAAGGAGTACCAGTCGTAGGCTTTCTCTAGCGGCTTGGCCACCTTAGAGAACTCCAACACCAGCAACTTACCGTTGGGCTTGAGCACACGGCACATTTCTTTGAGGGCCACATCTTTGTGCGTCATATTGCGCAAGCCAAAGGCCACGCTGACCACGTCAAAGTGGTTGTCGGGGAACGGTAGTTTTTCGGCATCGCACACCAAGGTGGGCAAGACCAAACCATGGTCGAGCAAGCGATCACGGCCTGTGCGCAACATGGCTTCGTTGATGTCGGTGTGCACCACGCGGCCTGTTTTGCCAACCTTTTTGGCAAACGCCATCGACAAATCGCCCGTGCCGCCTGCGATGTCGAGCACTTGCGAGCCCTCACGCAGATCAGCCACCATGACGGTGTAGCGCTTCCACACGCGGTGCAAGCCTGCGGACATGAGGTCGTTCATCACGTCGTATTTGGAGGCGACGGAATCAAACACGCCACGCACGTGTTTGGCTTTTTCTTTTTCGTCGACGGTTTTGAAACCGAAATGGGTGCTGCTCATAGTTTTGTCAATTTTATCAATGCGCGTGACTGCTGCAGCCTGCGCCTGCTTTTTCGGGCATGGGGGCGTCGCGGTCGGTGCCTGCCGCTTGCAAGCGGCGTTCGTAATCAGCCCACAGTTGGTCTTGCTCAGAGCCTAAGAAATACAGGTATTCCCAAGTGAACAAGCCGCTGTCATGGCCGTCGCTGAAGGTGGGCTTGATGGCGTAGTTGCCCACGGGCTCTAGGCCCTCTAGGTCCACCAAGCGTTTGCCGGTTTGCAACACCTCTTGGCCTGGGCCGTGGCCCAGTACTTCAGCGGAGGGGCTGTAAACGCGCATCAGCTCAAACGGAATGCGAAAACTCGCGCCGTCGGCAAAGCTGACTTCCAACACACGCGATGCGCCATGCACCGTGATGTCTTGGGGCGCAGGGGTGTTTTTTTGCAAGCCAGCCATGAGGTTTCCTAGTTAAACGAGCACGCGCTCAATGCCGCCGGCATTGGCTTGGGCCACATAGTCGGGCATCCATTGCTCGCCCAAGATCTTGCGCGCCATCTCGATCACGATGTAGTCGGCTTCGAGCAAACCGTTTTGTAAATCGTCGCCGTAACGGATCAGCCCTTGCAAGCAGCTGGGGCAGCTGGTGAGGATCTTCATGTCACCTTTTGCTTGACCGGTCATGGCACGCAACGCGGCTTCGTCTTTTTGCAACTCGGCTTCTTTGCGGAAACGCACTTGGGTCGAGATGTCAGGACGCGTCACACCCAAAGTGCCAGACTCGCCGCAGCAACGGTCGCTCTTGCGCACTTGGTCGCCCAACAAAGCCTTGACCGTTTTCATCGGATCTTGCTGCTTCATGGGGGTGTGGCAAGGATCGTGGTACAGATAGCCAGCTTGTTGCTCGGCGCTAAGCTTGATGTCCTTTTCCAACAAATATTCATGAATGTCGACGATGCGGCAGCCAGGGAAAATTTTGTCGAACTCGTAGCTTTGCAACTGGTCAAAACACGTGCCGCAGCTCACCACCACGGTTTTGATGTCGAGGTAGTTGAGCGTGTTGGCCACGCGGTGGAACAGCACACGGTTGTCCGTGATGATCTTGTCGGCCTTGTCAAACTGGCCCGAACCTTTTTGCGGATAGCCGCAGCACAGGTAGCCGGGTGGCAACACGGTTTGCACGCCAGCGTGCCACAACATGGCTTGCGTGGCGAGGCCCACTTGGCTGAACAAACGCTCAGAGCCGCAACCTGGGAAATAGAACACCGCTTCTGTTTCAGAGGTGGTGGTTTTCGGGTCGCGGATGATGGGCACGTAGTCGTTGTTCTCGATGTCGAGCAAGGCACGCGCCGTTTTCTTGGGCAAGTTGCCCGGCATCTTCTTGTTGATGAAGTGAATCACCTGCTCTTTGATGGGCGCTGCGCCCACAGTGGCAGGCGGTGCCTTGGTTTGCTTGCGTGCCACCACTTTGAGCACATCGTGTCCGAAGCGTTGCAGCTTCATGCCCACGTCCACCATGGCACTGCGCGCCAGCTTGATGGTTTCGGGGTTGGTGGCATTGAGCATGAACATCGCGGCCGCGTTGCCAGGACGGAAACTTTTTTGGCCCATCTTGCGCAACAGGTTGCGCATGTTCATGGTCACATCACCAAAGTCAATCTTGACGGGGCAAGGCGTGAGGCACTTGTGGCAGACCGTGCAGTGATCGGCCACATCTTCAAACTCTTGCCAGTGTTTGATGGACACACCACGGCGGGTTTGCTCTTCGTACAAGAAGGCCTCGACCAAGAGTGATGTGGCCAAAATTTTGTTGCGTGGGCTGTACAGCAAGTTGGCGCGTGGCACGTGGGTGGAGCACACGGGCTTGCACTTGCCGCAACGCAAACAGTCTTTCACGCTGGCCGCAATCGCACCGATGTCGGACTGCTGCATGATGAGCGATTCGTGGCCCATCAAGCCAAAGCTCGGTGTGTAGGCTTGGCTCAAATCGGCGTGACACAGTGATGTGTCCACGTCTTGGTTGCGCAGCAATTTGCCTTTATTGAAGCGGCCTTCGGGGTCAACTTTGGCTTTGTAGTCGGCAAACGGTTTCAACTCGTCGTCGCTCAAAAATTCGAGCTTGGTGATACCGATGCCGTGCTCACCCGAAATCACGCCGTTGAGCGAACGCGCCAGCACCATGATGCGAGCCACCGCTTCGTGGGCGGTTTGCAGCATGGCGTAGTTGTCGCTGTTGACAGGAATGTTGGTGTGCACGTTGCCGTCACCGGCGTGCATGTGCAGGGCCACCCACACGCGGCCTTTGAGCACGCGTTTGTGAATGGCGTTGCACTCGTCCAAGATGGGCGCGAGTTGTGCACCCGTGAAGATGTTTTGCAGCTGCGCACGGATTTGTGTTTTCCAGCTGGCACGCAAGCTGTGGTCTTGCAACTGCGGGAACAAGGCATCGCACTCGTTGAGCCACTGCTGCCACAGGCCACGCACTTCACCAATGAGCGAGCGGGCTTGTTGGACGCGGTCTTCGAGCAACTCGGGCGTGGGGATGTCGGCTGCGTCGTCCGACTTGCCCAAGGGCAAATTGCCTTTGGCAAAGAAGTCTTCCAACGCATCGCAAAGTTCGAGTTTGTTGCGCAGGCTCAGTTCGATGTTGATGCGCTCAATGCCGTCGGTGTACTCGGCCATGCGCGGCAAAGGAATCACCACGTCTTCGTTGACCTTGAACGCGTTGGTGTGGCGGCTGATGGCTGCCGTGCGCTTGCGGTCGAGCCAAAACTTTTTACGCGCTTCAGGGCTCACCGCCACAAAACACTCACCGCTGCGGGTGTTGGCCATGCGTGAGACTTCAGAGGTGACGCGTGCCACTTCGTCGGCGTCGTCACCCGCGATGTCGCCAATCAGCAGCATCTTGGGCAAGCCGCCGCGCTTGCTCTTGGTGGCGTAGCCCACAGCGCGCAAGTAGCGGTCGTCCAAATGCTCAAGACCGGCCAGCAACACGCCGCTGCGCTTTTGCTCGGCAAACATGTAGTCTTTGATTTCCACAATGCTAGGCACCGCGTCTTTGGCGTTGCCGAAAAACTCCATACACACGGTGCGTGTGTGAGCGGGCATGCGGTGCACGATCCAGCGTGCGCTGGTGATCAACCCATCGCAGCCTTCTTTTTGCACGCCGGGCAAACCGCTGAGGAACTTGTCGGTCACGTCTTTGCCCAAGCCTTCTTTGCGGAAGGACTTGCCGGGAATGTCGAGGCGCTCTTGGCGAATGAATGTTTTGCCGTCAGCTTGGTAGTACTTCAGCTCGAAGCTGGCCATTTCGGCATCGTGAATCTTGCCGAGGTTGTGGTCTACGCGAATAACGTCAAGCCATTCAGCATCGGGGGTGACCATGCGCCAGCTGGCCAAGTTGTCGAGCGCTGTGCCCCACAGCACGGCTTTTTTGCCGCCCGCGTTCATGGCGATGTTGCCGCCAATGCACGAGGCTTCGGCAGACGTTGGGTCCACCGCAAACACAAAGCCGCCGCGCTCAGCCGCGTCGGCCACGCGCTGGGTGACCACACCGGCTTCGGTGTAAATCGTGGGCACTTTGTGCGCGATGCCTGGCAGGTCGACCATCTCGACCTCGGTCATGGCTTCGAGCTTTTCGGTGTTGATGACCGCGCTCTTCCATGTGAGCGGAATCGCGCCCCCCGTGTAGCCCGTGCCACCGCCACGTGGGACGATGGTCAGGCCGAGGTCGATACAGCCTTTGACCAAACCCGCCATTTCTTCTTCGGTATCGGGGGTCAATACGACGAAGGGGTATTCCACGCGCCAGTCGGTCGCGTCGGTCACGTGGCTCACACGTGAGAGACCGTCAAACTTGATGTTGTCGTTGGCGGTGTATTTTTTGAGCAAACGCGAGGCTTTTTTGCGCAAAGCCGCAATCGCGTCGAATTGAACGCTGAAGTTTTCAATGGCACGGCTAGCCGCCTGCAACAGTTGGCCCACCATGACATCACGTTCGGTGTCGGCATCAGGGGTGCGGCGCTGCTCAACCTCACCCAAACGATGATGCAAGGCCTCCACCAACTGGTGGCGGCGCTTGGGGTTGTCCAACAAGTCGTCTTGCAAATAGGGGTTGCGCTGCACCACCCAGATGTCGCCCAACACTTCATACAACATGCGGGCCGAGCGGCCCGTGCGGCGCTCTTGGCGCAAACGCAGCAGCAACTCCCACGCATCCGCGCCGAGCAAACGGAGCACGATTTCTCGATCAGAGAAGGAGGTGTAGTTGTAGGGAATTTCGCGCAGTCGCGGGCTTTCTTCAGCCGTGGCGAGCAAGTGGTTCAGCGAGGTGGGAGCATTCATGGTGTGGTGTGCGCGCTAAGGCGCATAGGGGGCGCGAATTAAGGGGCCAATTTTACCGCAGGGGGTTTGAGGGTTTGGCTGTTTGGGCCTTAGAGCACTTACTGGCGTTGGGGGTGTCGGGTATTGGGCTTTAGGGGTATTGCTTTGAATTGGCTTGGGGTTGGCTGGGTTTGAAGTCACTTCTGGACGGTGAGCGGGCCGTATGCGCGTTGGCTCCTCTTCGCTGCGCTCAGAATGTCGCTCACCGCGCACACGGCCCGCTCACCGTTTTGATGGCGTTGCTTCGCTCGCCATTGGGAGCTCTGCTCGCTTTGCATTGCCTCGTCACGCCTGCCAGGCTGCATGCATGCTTAAGTGTTTGTTGCCGAAGAACTTAGCTGCGCCAGCCCTTACACATCAACCATTGGGCAGTGCCACAGGCGATCACCAAGGCCGAATAAGTCGCCATTTTTCCGTCAACGCCCCACAACACCAAGCCGCCAGCGAGGACGGCTGAGCCTAAAACACCGCTCACCAAGGTCTGTTTCATCAGGCTCCAGCTGGCCAAAGGGAGCCACCAGCGGGCGGTCAGGCGGGCCACCAGCACACAAAACAGGGCCACACCCCATGCCGGCGCAATGAAGTTAAAAGTGTGAATAATTTGTTCTAAAGGGCCCATCCGACAAATTTTATAATGTGCGTTATGGCAGTCTGGGCTTTAGGCCTCAATCACACGACAGCCCCGCTTGATTTGCGGGGCCGTTTTACTTTTACGGTCGAACAAATGGGTTCGACCATTGCGACCCTGCGCCACACTTTTTCGCCTGACAGCGAGGTGGCCATCCTCTCTACTTGCAACCGGACCGAGATTTACTGCGCCGGTGGCGAGGCCCAAATGCAGCAGACCATGGCTTGGTTGGCCCAATCGGGTGGCGTGTCGACCGATGACTTGAAAGGCCACACCTACGCCCTGCTCGAAGCCGATGCCGCCCGTCACGCATTCCGCGTGGCCAGTGGTTTGGACTCGATGGTGTTGGGCGAGCCGCAAATCTTGGGCCAAATGAAAGACGCGGTGCGTGCCGCGTCAGAAGCGGGCGCTTTGGGCACCACGCTCAACCAACTGTTCCAACGCTCGTTCGCTGTGGCCAAAGAGGTGCGCAGCTCTACCGAGATTGGCGCGCATTCCATCAGCATGGCAGCTGCCGCGGTGCGCTTGGCCAGCCAACTGTTTGAAGACCTGAGCGAAACCCGCGTGTTGTTTGTGGGCGCAGGCGAAATGATTGAGCTGTGCGCCACGCACTTCGCCGCCAAGAACCCCAAAGCCATTGCCATTGCCAACCGCACGCTGGAACGCGGCGAAAAACTGGCCACCCAATTCAGCGGCGAAGTCATGCGCTTGGCCGACTTGCCGCAACGACTGCATGAGTTTGATGTGGTCATCAGTTGCACCGCCAGCACCCTGCCCTTGATTGGCTTGGGCGCGGTCGAACGTGCGCTCAAACAACGCAAACACCGCCCCATGTTCATGGTCGACTTGGCTGTGCCGCGCGACATCGAGCCCGAGGTGAAGTCGCTCGAAGACGTGTACCTGTACACCGTGGACGATTTGTCCGACGTGGTGCAAACCGGTCAAGCCAACCGCCAAGCCGCCGTGGCACAAGCCGAAGCCATCATCGACGCAGGCGTGCAAAGCTTCGAGCATTGGATGGACCAGCGCAGCAACGTGCCGTTGATTCAGCGACTCAATGCCCAAGCCGAAGACTGGCGCAGCGCCGAGCTGGCCCGTGCTCGCAAGTCACTCGCTAAAGGTGACGACATGGAGGCGGTGCTGGAAACCCTGTCACGCGGTCTGACGCAAAAAATGCTGCACGGTGCGATGGCCGAATTGCATGCAGGTGACGCCGACTTACGCGAACGTGCACGCCACGCCATTGAGCATTTCTTTTTGCGCGGTAAATGAGGCGTATGTTGCAGTTCGATTGCGCGAAAGAATGTGCATTGGCCTTCACACGCATTTCCCTTTCCCACTTTTAGAGCTGCGCCATGAAAAATTTTCTGCGCTCTCAACTTGAGCGCCACGCACAACGCTTAGCCGAACTGGACTTCTTGCTGTCTCGCGAAGACATCATGAAGGACATGACGCAATTCTTGGCACTGTCACGCGAGCACACCGACGTGACCGCCACAGCGGGCCGCTACGCGCGTTACCAACAACGTGAAGCCGATTTGCAAGCCGCGCAGCAGATGCTCCAAGACGTGGGTGACGATGCCGACATGCGCGCCATGGCTGAAGAAGAAATCACCAGCGCACAAGCTGAGTTGACGCAACTCGAAGCCGAGCTGCAACGCATGCTGCTGCCCAAAGACCCAGACGATGCACGCCCAGCGTTTATCGAAATACGCGCAGGCACGGGCGGCGATGAGTCTGCTTTGTTTGCCGCCGACTTGCTGCGCATGTACATGCGCTACGCCGAGCGACAAGGCTGGCGCACGGAAATCGTGAGCGAGTCGCAAAGCGAGTTGGGCGGCTACAAAGAAGTGGTGGTGCGCATGGACGGCGGATCAAGCGGCGACGGCGTGTACGGCTGGCTCAAGTTTGAGTCGGGCGGCCATCGCGTGCAACGCGTGCCTGCCACCGAAACCCAAGGCCGCATCCACACCAGCGCGTGTACGGTGGCGGTGCTGCCTGAGCCCGACGAAGCCGAGGCCATCAAAATCAACCCGTCTGATTTGCGCATCGACACCTACCGCGCCAGCGGTGCGGGTGGTCAGCACATCAACAAGACCGACTCTGCGGTGCGCATCACCCACTTGCCCACGGGCATCGTGGCCGAATGCCAAGACGGCCGCAGCCAGCACAGCAACAAAGCATCGGCCCTCAAAGTACTGACCGCACGCATTCAAGAAAAAGACCGCTCAGAACGCGCCGCCAAAGACGCGGCCATGCGCAAGGGCCTGATTGGCAGCGGCGACCGCAGCGACCGCATTCGCACCTACAACTTCCCGCAAGGGCGCTGGACCGACCACCGCATCAACCTCACGCTGTACAAACTCAACTTCATCATGGAAGGTGATTTGAGTGAGGCCATGCAGGCTTTGAAGCATGCGCATGAAGCCGAACAATTGGCCGCGCTGGAAGGCAATACATGAGCGTGACGCAGACCAGCACTTTGCACATCACATCGTCGAATGCACCCCACACGCTTGCAACGCAGACCGTCGCGCAAGCCGCCGCTTGGGCGCAAACCTTGGGCCTGCCGCGCTTAGACGCGCAAGTACTGTTGCTACACGCCTTGGGCCGCGCACCGCACGACCGCGCGTGGCTATTGACGCATGGCGAAGATCCGCTAGACGCAGCCGTGCAAGCCACCTTTGCGCTCAACACACAGCGCCGCCTCAACACCGAGCCTGTGGCCTACATCACCGGCCACAAAGAGTTTTTTGGCTTGACGCTGCATATCGACAAACGCGTGCTCGACCCACGCGCCGACACCGAAACTTTGGTGGAATGGGCTTTGTCTTGCCTTGCCGATGTCACGGCACCCGAAGTGATCGACCTTGGCACAGGCAGCGGCGCGATTGCCTTGGCGCTGAAACACTCTCGGCCTGACGCCACTGTGTGCGCTGTAGATGCCAGTGCCGATGCGTTAACCGTGGCCAGCGTCAATGCGCAGCGCTTGGGTTTACCCGTCACCTTTCATCACGGATCTTGGCTCTCGTCCGTTGGTCATGCTGTCTTTGATGCCATCGTGTCAAACCCACCTTATGTGGCGAGTAACGATGAACATCTAGCCAGTTTGAAGCACGAACCTTTATCTGCGCTGGCTTCTGGCTCCGATGGCTTAGACGATATTCGCCTCATCGTGCACCAAGCCAGCCAACACCTCAAACCCAGCGGCTGGCTACTGTTGGAACATGGCTTTGACCAAGCCCATGCGGTGCAAACCTTGTTAGCAAACCAAGGTTTTGCAAACGTACAAAGCCGTCCTGACCTTGCGGGCATCTTGCGCTGCACGGGTGGACAATGGCCAACAGTGAAATAATGACCTTTTGATTTGGAGAAAACCCATGAGCGACGTGCAACAACGCATTGATGAACTGGTGAAGGGCAACGAAGTGTTGCTGTTCATGAAAGGTAGCGCAAGCTTCCCCATGTGTGGTTTTTCGGGACGTGCGGTGCAAGTGCTCAAAGCTTGCGGCGTGGACCCCAAGGCCATCAAAACCGTCAACGTGCTGGACGATGCAGAAATTCGTCAAGGCATCAAGGAATACAGCAACTGGCCCACCATCCCTCAGCTCTACGTCAAGGGCGAGTTCATCGGTGGCTCAGACATCATGATGGAAATGTATGAATCAGGCGAGTTGCAAAAAGCCATCAACGGCTAATGCATCTGGGCCTAGCGCCCTACCCTTCAAGAGCCCGCTGTTGAGCGGGCTTTTTTATGGTGCTGGAACTGATACCGGGACAAGCACCTGGTCAGTCTTGCACTTGGCGTTGCCGTAGCGCTGCAGACACAAATTAGTCGCGCAAGATTTGATGGCCATGTTGCGCACAGCTTCGTTTTGGTCGATCACCACAACCTCTTGGTAGTTGATGAATTCGGGGCGTGTGATGTCGTTACAAATGGTGTTGGTATGTACACCGTCGCGCGTGGTGTAGCAGCTACGCATGCCAGTGGAGACATTCACCACACGTTGCCGCGTTTCAACCACTTGAACCTTGTTTACGGGATAGTCCACAAGCGCATTAGGGGTGCACTCTTGTTCAACGTCGCGATACGCTTGGGTGGCGCACCCTGTCAGCAACACCGCCACCAACGTCGTCAGCCACAGCCTCATTGCCACCCCTTTTGCGCCGCCAGCACAGCGTTTGGATATTGCATCTGACCTCGGCTGCCGTTGTAGCGACCCAGTGCCAAGATCAGGTCTCCATTCTCAACGTTCAAGTAGTGCCGCAAGATGACGCAGCCAAAGCGCAAATTGGTTTGCGCTTGAAACAACACACTGGCATCGCCTTCAGCCAAGACGCGCGTCCAAAACGGCATGACTTGTGTATAGCCCCGAGCACCCGCACTGCTGATGGCAAATTTGCGAAAACCACTCTCCACTTGGATCAGGCCCAACACCAAGCTTGGGTCTAAGCCCGCACGCTGGCTTTCGTACCAAACAGTTTGTAAAAATTCTCGGCGTAAATGTGGGCTGGCCAATTCATGCGCCAGCACATCCGGCACCGCGTTAGGTGCGATTGAAGCAATGGCCATCTTGGGTTGCGCTACGCCTGATTTGCGTCGTTGCAACTGTTTTTCCAGTCGAACCTCCGTCTGTACCAGCCAGCGCTGAAACACGTCAGCGGCCTTGTTGTCTGCGTGTACCAAAGTGGGCGGGCCCGATTGGTGTACTGCGGCACTGAGCGCGGTACGCACAGAATCAACCAGCGGTTCTTCAAGCTGATGACCGGCGTGCGCGGTAACGCTAAACAAAGCCACAAACAAAAGCGGCCCCAAACGGGGCCGCCACGCAGCACGCATCAAAGGCTCGCACAACACATGACTGATTAGGCGCATGCAGCGGGCCATGCGCATCACAAACCGAGCTTGGCCTTCACATGCGCCAACACGTCGGCCACCGCTACTTTGGTGGACTCGGTGTCGCGACGGTGTTGGTACTCGACCACGCCGTCTTTCAGGCCCTTGTCGCCAATGGTCACGCGGTGAGGCACGCCAATGAGTTCCCAATCGGCAAACATCGCGCCGGGGCGCTCGCCACGGTCATCCAAGATGACGTCCACGCCCAAGGCCAACAGCTCTTCGTACAACTTGAAGGCAGCGGCTTTGACGTCGTCACTGCGGTCCATGTTGACGGGGCAAATCACGACGGTGAAGGGGGCAATCGCGTCGGGCCAAATGATGCCGCGCTCGTCGTGGTTTTGCTCAATGGCGGCTGCGGGCAAGCGTGTCACGCCAATGCCATAGCAACCCATTTCCATGAATTGCGGTTTGCCGTTCACATCTAAGAAGGTGGCGTTCATGGCTTGGCTGTATTTGGTGCCGAGGTAGAACACATGGCCCACTTCGATGCCGCGCTCGATGGCGAGCACGCCTTGGCCGTCGGGTGATGCGTCACCGGCCACCACGTTGCGAATGTCGGCCACCAAATCGGGTTCGGCCACATCGCGACCAAAGTTCACGCCCGTCATGTGGAAGTCCACCTCATTAGCGCCGCAAATCCAGTCGGCCATCACGGCCACGTCGCGGTCGGCCACAATTTTCAAAGGCTGCTTCAAGTTGACGGGGCCCAGGTAGCCGGGCTTGCAACCAAAGTGGTCTTCAATTTCAGACAGGGTGGCAAAGCGGAAGCCGCCTTCAAAGCCGAGCAGTTTGCCCACTTTGACTTCGTTCATGTCGTGGTCGCCGCGCAAGAGCAAAAGCCACACTTGCGACTTCACGACTTCGCCGTTTTCATTGAGCGTGTCAGTGGCCAACACCAATGATTTGACAGTGGTGTTCAATGGCACGTTCAACAAAGCAGCCACGTCTTCGCAGGTGCTTTTACCGGGCGTGGCAGTTTTGGCCATGGCCTGTGTGGCTGCGCCGCGTGCGTGCGCTGGGGCCAAAGCCTCGGCCTTTTCCATGTTGGCGGCGTAAGTGCTGGTGGGGCAATAGACGATGGCGTCTTCACCTGTGGCGGCAATCACTTGAAACTCTTCGCTCAAGTCGCCACCAATCGCGCCGCTGTCAGCGGCCACCGCACGGTAGGTCAAGCCGAAGCGATCAAAAATATTGCGGTAGGCACCGGCCATGACTTGGTAGCTTTGCTTGGCGCTGTCTTGGTCACGGTCGAAGCTGTACGCGTCTTTCATGATGAATTCGCGGCCGCGCATCAACCCAAAACGTGGGCGACGCTCGTCACGGAATTTGGTTTGGATTTGGTAGAAGTTTTTAGGCAGCTGTTTGTAGCTGCGAATTTCTTGGCGGGCGATGTCGGTCACCACTTCTTCGCTGGTGGGTTGCACCACAAAGTCGCGGCCATGGCGGTCTTTGATGCGCAGTAGCTCAGGGCCCATCTTGTCGAAGCGGCCGGTTTCTTGCCACAGCTCAGCGGGTTGCACCACGGGCATGCTCAGCTCAATGGCGCCCGCGCGGTTCATTTCTTCGCGCACGATGGCTTCGACTTTGCGAATCACGCGCAAGCCCATGGGCATGTAGTTGTAAATGCCAGCGCCAAGCTTTTTGATCAAGCCTGCGCGCATCATCAATTTGTGGCTGACCACTTCTGCGTCAGCGGGGGCGTCTTTGAGGGTGGAAATGAGAAACTGTGAGGCTTTCATGCGTGCAATCGAATCGTCAATTTAGTGGGGGAATTAGGGCAAATTCTGAGTGAAGTGCTGCAGCTCTGTGCATAATCGACTCAGTTTAAAAATTTGAGGTTCGATTATGCTTGACCGAGAAGGGTTCAGACCCAACGTCGGCATCATCTTGCTCAACCAGAAAAATCAGGTTTTTTGGGGCAAACGCATCCGCACCCACAGCTGGCAGTTTCCACAAGGCGGCATTGACCGCGGCGAAACGCCAGAGCAGGCCATGATTCGTGAATTGCACGAAGAAGTGGGGCTCAAGCCAGAGCATGTGCGCATTGTTGCCCGTACCCGTGATTGGTTGCGCTATGAGGTGCCAGACCGGTTCATCCGCCGTGACGCGCGCGGATTTTACAAAGGCCAAAAGCAAATTTGGTTTTTGCTGCAGATGGTTGCGCCTGACCACCATTTGAATTTGCGCGCGACCGACCATCCCGAGTTTGATGCTTGGCGTTGGAACGACTACTGGGTTCCGCTGGACGTGGTGGTGGAATTCAAACGTGGCGTGTATGAAATGGCGCTGACCGAGTTGTCACGCTTTTTACCGCGCCATGATCACCGCAATCACTTTGTGCGTGGGGTACAACATCCACAGCCGAGCATGGCCATGTCTAAGCAATTTGGCATATCGGTCACGATGGAGCTGCCACCAGGCGCAACTTTTGATCCTGATCCACAAGCTGCCTTTCGACAGCGCGAAGGTTCATAAAAAATGCCCCTTGGGGCATTTTTTATTTGGACAACACCAAATTGTCGCGGTGCACCATCTCAGGCTCTGCAGCGTAACCTAGCAATTGAGCCATCTCAGCCGACGGCTTACGGCACAGCAAACGCGCTTCGGCTGCAGCGTAGTTGGCCAAACCACGGGCCACTTCTTGGCCTTGGCCGTCAAGAATCGCAATGACTTCACCGCGCGAAAAATCACCGTTGACACCCGTCATGCCAATGGGCAGGAGACTGGAACCATCACCCTTGAGTTTGTTCACTGCGCCATCGTCGATGGTGACGGAACCACGCAATTGCAAATGGTCAGCCATCCACTGTTTGCGAGCTTGTTGCTTTTGAGTTTGCGCCACCAGCAAGGTGCCAATGGCTTCGCCTTGGGTCAAACGCACCAAAGCATCAGGTTCACGTCCCCAAGCAATGACGGTGGATGCACCGGAGCCTGCAGCACGTTTGGCAGCTAGGATTTTGGTGATCATGCCACCCTTGCCAAGGCTAGAACCTGCGCCGCCCGCCATGTCTTCGAGCTTGGCATCGCCTGCGCGGGCTTCGTGCACAAAGGTAGCCGTGGGATCGTGGCGCGGATCGGCGGTGTACAAACCTTTTTGGTCGGTCAAGATGATGAGGGCGTCAGCCTCAACCAAGTTGGCCACCAAAGCGCCCAAGGTGTCGTTGTCACCAAACTTGATTTCGTCGTTGACGACCGTGTCGTTTTCATTGATCACAGGCAACACGCCGTGCGTGAGCAGGGTCAACAACGTAGAACGGGCATTGAGATAACGCTCGCGGTCAGCGAGGTCGGCGTGCGTGAGCAGCACTTGGGCAGAACCCAAACCGTTTTCGCGCAGCTTGGTTTCGTACATGTGGGCCAAGCCCATTTGCCCCACGGCAGCAGCGGCTTGCAGCTCGTGCAGTTGCTGCGGACGCGCGGTCCAGCCCAAGCGCTTCATGCCTTCGGCAATGGCGCCGCTGGACACCATGATGACTTCACGGCCATCGCGCACCAAAGCGCTGAGTTGGCGGCACCATTCGCCAATGGCTTGTTCGTCTAAACCACGGCCTTCGTTGGTGACCAAGCTAGAGCCGACCTTGACCACGATGCGACGCGCATCGCGCAACACGGTAGAAGTCGAAAGTGTCATGGCTGCTTATTCGGGCGTAGGCTCAGCAAAGCGCGGATCCACGTACTCTGGCGGCTGCTCAGAGACTTGCTGCGCTTTGATGTGTTTGTAAATATCTTTGATCAAATGTTCACAACCCTCGCGCGTGAGCGCAGAGATTTGGAACACCGGACCTTTGTATTTCATGCGCTTGACGAAGTCAGCCACCAAGGCATCGCGTTCATCCGCTGCGACCATGTCGAGCTTGTTGAGCACGATCCAACGCGGCTTGTCGTACAAGGCTTTGTCGTATTTCTTCAATTCGTTGACGATGGCCTTGGCTTGCGCCACGGGGTCCACGCCCTCATCAAACGGCGCAATGTCCACAAGATGCAGCAACAAACGTGTGCGCTGCAAGTGGCGCAAGAACTGATGGCCCAAACCTGCACCATCAGACGCGCCTTCAATCAAACCTGGCACATCAGCCACCACAAAGCTTTGCTCTGCGGCCACACGCACCACGCCTAAGTTGGGGTGCAAAGTGGTGAAGGGATAGTCGGCAATCTTGGGGCGCGCATTGGAAATAGCGGAAATCAGTGTGGACTTGCCCGCATTGGGCATGCCCAGCAAACCGACGTCGGCCAACACCTTCAACTCAAGTTTGAGTTCGCGCTTCTCACCGGGCCAACCCGGTGTTTTTTGACGCGGGGCGCGGTTGATCGCGCTCTTGAAACGCATGTTGCCAAAGCCACCGTCACCGCCCTTGGCGATGGTGATGACTTCACCTGGGGTGAGCAGCTCAAACAACACGTCGCCAGTTTCGACGTCGGTGATGATGGTGCCCACGGGCATTTTCAAGGTGATGTCGTCGCCTGCATGGCCGAACATGTCGGAACCCATGCCATGTTGGCCACGCTTGGCCTCATGACGACGCGAGTAACGGAAGTCGACCAAGGTGTTGAGGTTGGGGTCAGCCACGGCAAACACATGGCCACCGCGCCCGCCGTCGCCACCGTTGGGGCCGCCGAACTCTTTGTACTTCTCATGACGGAAGGAGACGCAGCCGTTCCCCCCATCACCAGCGGCGATGTCGATATAGGCTTCGTCTACGAATTTCATGGGTCTAGTTTAAAAAGTAAAGCCCCGACAAGTCGGGGCTTTGTCACATATCAGTTTGAAAGAATCAAACGGGTGTGATGTTGACCATGTGCTTGTTCAAAGCGCCTTTAACGCCGAACGAGACGTGGCCGTCAACCAATGCGAACAAAGTGTGGTCTTTGCCCACGCCGACGTTGACGCCGGGGTGAAACTTGGTACCACGTTGACGCACGATGATGGCGCCAGCGGAGATCAACTCACCACCGAAAGCCTTCACACCGAGCATTTTGGGCTTGGAATCGCGCCCGTTTCGCGTAGAGCCGCCGCCTTTTTTCTGTGCCATGTCAAATGCTCCTTAGCCGTTGATGGAAGCAATCTGCAGTTCAGTGAACTGCTGACGATGCCCTTGGCGTTTTTGATAGTGCTTACGACGACGCATTTTGAAAATGCGAACTTTGTCGTGTTTGCCATGAGACAAAACTGTCACTGTGACAGTTGCACCGGACACCAAGGGTGTGCCGACCTTGAGTTCAGCGCCGTTACCGACTGCCAACACTTGATCGATCACAATCTCTTGGCCTACGTCCGCAGCAATCTGTTCTACTTTAATTTTTTCACCAGCAGCAACACGATACTGTTTGCCACCGGTTTTTATGACCGCGTACATGTGAGACCTCTAGATAAGAATCTATTTGGATATCTACGGACGGATTTCCGCAGAGCCCGAAATTATAGCAGTGATTGGTTCCCCGTTGTGCATCCTTATAATCCGCAAGCGTTTCAGCGCCATTTGTTCCATTTTTCTTAGTCACACGCCTTGTCCACCACACCCTCCAACGCCCTAGCTCTGATAGCTGCCGATATGGCAGAAGTTGACCGCGTCATCGCGCAACGCCTGGACTCGGGTGTGCCGCTGGTGGGCACCGTGTCTCAGTACATCATCTCAGCGGGTGGCAAACGCATTCGCCCTGCACTGCTATTGCTTATGGCCGGCGCCATTGGCTACACCGGCACACAGCACCACAACTTGGCAGCTGTGGTGGAGTTCATCCACACAGCCACTTTGCTGCACGACGACGTGGTGGACGAGTCCACCTTGCGGCGTGGCCGCCCCACCGCCAATGAATCATTTGGCAACCCAGCCAGCGTGTTGGTGGGTGATTTTTTGTACTCTCGCGCTTTTCAAATGATGGTGGATTCAGGCGAAATGCGCGTCATGGAAGTGCTGGCCGAGGCCACCAACGTGATTGCCGAGGGCGAAGTCCTGCAATTGATGAATATGCACGACGCTTCGCTAGACGAGGCAGGCTATTTGCGCGTAATTCGTTCTAAAACGGCCAAACTGTTCGAAGCCAGCACACGCTTAGCAGCCATCCTTGCAAAGAGCTCACCAGAAGTTGAAACCGCTTGCGCCGACTACGGTCAAGCATTGGGCACAGCCTTCCAAGTGATTGACGATGTGCTCGATTACGATGGTGACGCAAAGGAATTAGGCAAAAATCTAGGCGATGATTTGCGCGAAGGCAAGAACACATTGCCACTCATCATTGCCATGCAACGCGGTACGACTGAGCAGCGCCAAACCATTCAGCGCGCCATTGAAAACGGCGAGATGGATGCACTCACAGAGATTATGGAAATTGTTCGTTCAACTGGCGCACTCGACGCTACACGCGCAGCCGCAAGCGCTGAAGCCGAGCGTGCTATTGCAGCACTTCATGTGCTGCCTGCCAATCCCTATCGCGATGCTTTGCACGCGCTTGCAGCACAACTGCTAGATCGTCGTAATTAACTGACTCGCACCGAATGCACGATTTAGACACACCCTATACCGACAGCATTCAGCAATGGGATTTTTCCTGCGACTGCTTCAAAGCAGCATTTAAATTCGACCCGAATGAAATTGTGACGATTGACACCATTCGTGAAATGTTCGCGGAAATCGTGGATGGGCATCAACTCTCGCAAAATGCATCGGTATCGCTGATGTTTGCTTTGTATTTTTTGGGCTACATCACATTGCTCGAAATTATGAAAGCAAAAGACGACACCTTTGAAATTAAGGACCTGGGCGATTTCTATTTGATATTAGATAGCGCAGACCAATGGGCACACCAATCAACTGATGCGGCCATCTTGGCAGAAGTAGCAGCACCTATTATTCAAGCCACGCAACAAATCATGCGTAAATTAAATCTGGTGCGCTAAATCGCGCACCAGATATTTACTCTTCTACTAATTTACAGGGCATTTTGATACCCTTTTCAGCACGTTTTTCTTCGCAATAACGCATAGCGCGACGTTCGCCTTCTGCTGACATTTTGATGTGAATCGAGCATCGGAATGCCATCTTTTCACCATCTGAATGGCTATCGAAAGCTGCTGCGCAATGGCTCATTTCATCCATTTCCGGCTTCAGTTCTTTCCACACTGAACGCAGGGGATCGGGCAACTCACTCAGTCGAATAGACGGATAAGGTCCAATCGGTGTTGCACCAATCGCCAAAGAAACCAAAGCCAAGGCATAAACCAAACATTTAAAACGATTCATGATTCAAACTCGGCAATAGTTAATTAAACGGCAACAGTTTGAGTAATCAAAGCTGTATCTAATGTGCCCGTCGTCTTCAACGCCTGCACCCAAACAGGTGAAACACCACGGCCTGTCCAAGTTTGCTCTGGGTTCGCTGGATTGCGGTACTTAGGCGCCACTTTCTTGCCAGCCAAAGCACCTTTTTTGACAACCTTGGGAGCTTTAACCGTCTTGCTTGGCTTACCAGAACTAAAGGCTTTGGCAACATCAGAAGCGCTTAAACCTGCCTCTTTAGCCAAAGCGATAATTTTGGCCAAAACTTTTTCATGCGACTTTGATTTCAAAGCCTGTTCTTTTTTGTCCAACAATTCGCGCTGCTTACGGATCGCTGCGAGTTGGTTTTCGACCGTTGTACGTGCCATGAGATATTCCTATTCAATATGTAAAAAATGTATTTTAATCATATTCTAGAAAACAAAAAACCCGCACAAGGCGGGCTTTTATTAAATTGATTTCAATTTAACATTGGCAATATTAATTCAAGGCATCTTTCAAGCCTTTGCCAGGCTTAAAGCGTGGCACTTTTGCAGCCTTGATTTTTAAAGCAGCGCCTGTACGTGGGTTGCGACCTGTGCGCGCAGCACGTTTGCTCACACTGAAAGTACCAAAGCCAACCAAAGTCACAGTATCACCCTTTTTAAGAGTCTTTTTGACAGCCTCAATAATGGATGCCAACGCACGCGATGCTGCAGCCTTAGAAATATCAGATTTGCCTGCAATGTGCTCAATCAGTTCAGTTTTGTTCACGTTCTTGTTCCTATTGTTAGTTTGACTATCAGCATGCTGATTTGGTCATTTTACCTAACTTGTTTTTTTAATAAATACACCCATTGGCGTATTAGCCGCGAATAACACTTAGCTTTTGTGAGGTTGACTCGCACGCGTCCGAAGCCTTTCAACAAAGAATCTTCGCTACATTGAACAGGGCCTGCCATGATCAAAACGTCTGATACAGCAACCAGCACACTTGATGAGTTATTGCTGCAAGCCTTGACTCAAGGTGCATCTGATATCCATTTTGAAAGCGGTGAAGATTTCTTTCGCGTGAGGTTTCGAATCGATGGATTGCTGCATGTTGCAGCGCAACCATCACTCCAACTTCGCGATGCCGTTGTGTCTCGATTGAAAGTCTTGGCACGTATGGATATTGCCGAAAAACGAGTGCCACAAGATGGACGTATCCAATATTCACACCTCAATCAAATCATCGATCTACGCGTCAGTTCGTTGCCCACAGTACATGGCGAAAAAATTGTGGTTCGGATTCTGAATTTCAGTCACGATCGCCCTAGCCTTGCAGCCTTGGGTTATGAGTCAGACGATCAAGAGAAATTAATTCAAGCCATTGGCAGGCCTCACGGATTGATTTTGATGACTGGCCCTACTGGCTCGGGAAAAACTTCATCACTATATAGCTGCCTCACTCTGCTTAATCGTACAGAAATCAATATTTCAACCGTCGAAGACCCCTCTGAAATTCACCTACCTGGCGCCAATCAAGTCAATATCAATGATCGTGCAGGCCTCACCTTTGCAACAACACTCAGAGCGTTGTTGCGACAAGATCCAGATGTGATCATGATTGGTGAAATCCGTGACTTTGAGACCGCTGAAATTGCCATTCAAGCTGCACAAACCGGCCACTTGGTACTCTCCACTTTGCATACAAACGATGCACCAGGCACCTTGGCGCGATTACGCCACATGGGGGTGGCGGCTTTCAATGTCGCAGCGAGTGTGAGCTTAATAACGGCTCAACGTTTGGTACGTCGTCTATGTGAACAATGCAAATCACCCATGAATATTGATCATGCCAACACGCTATTTGGCAATCTCAGCCGACGAGAAAGAGACACCCTTCCCAAAAATCCTGCAGTCCCATACATAGCGATTGGATGCTCAGCCTGCGACAAAGGCTACAAAGGACGCATTGGGTTGTATCAAGTGATGCCCATCAACCATGCCATGCAAGACCTCATCATGCGCGATAGCGATTCACAAACTCTGGCTGCACAAGCCGCTTTAGAAGGTGTGCGTACGCTACGTCAAGCGGGTTGGCTTAAGGTACTCCAAGGCATTACCTCAGTCGAGGAAATCATGGCACACACATCGCATGACTAAACGTCGCTACAGATGGCGCGGCAATAACCGCCAAGGTCAGTCTATGACGGGCGAGATGAATGCAAGTCATAAGGCCGAAGTGCGTGAATGGCTTGTGCAGCAACGTATTCGACCCACAAACATCCAGCGTCAATTCACCGCGCCATCCTGGTTGAGCCTCAAACCCAAGCCACGAATACAAGCACGCGAGATCACACGCATCACTCGGCAATTAGCGACCTTGTTGCATTCAGGGGTGCCATTGCTACAAGCATTTGCCATTCTTGATCGTGGCGAATCGAACTCTGCGTTGAAAATGCTGATTCGTGATGTTCAAAGTCAGGTTGAGGGTGGTCTCACGCTCAACAATGCATTACGACGACACCCCGAATTCGACGCGCTGTACTGCAATTTAGTTGCAGCAGGCGAGGTTGCAGGCATGCTTGACGTGATGTTGGAAGAATTAGCAAATCATTTAGAAAAAACAGAAGCGCTGCGAGTTACCTTGCGTTCAGCGCTCATTTACCCCTGCGCAGTACTGACCATCGCTGTACTGGTGTTGGTGCTAATTCTGGTTTTTGTTGTCCCCGCTTTTCAAAATATCTTTGCAGCGTTTGACGCAGAGCTGCCGTGGTTGACACGGGTGGTGATCGGCCTGAGTGAATCGTTACAACAAAACGGACTACTCGTGATAACAACGATCAGCGTTTCAGTCGTTTGGCTTAAACATCAAATCAAACAACGTACGGCCTGGCAACAAATTGTCCATCGTTTTGTACTGGGCATCCCCATCGCAGGCCCCCTCACGCGCCACGCCTGCACCGCCCGTTGGACGCGAACCCTAGCGATCCTGTTCGCAGCAGGCGTGCCACTTACGGAAGCACTGGAATCCGTTGAAGGTGTCACTGGAAACTTACTGTTCCAATCAGCAACCAAGTCGTTTCACGCGCAACTTATGCAGGGAACATCGCTGTCTCAAGCGCTAGAAAGTCGTCACGATTTATTTCCCTCAATGGTCGTGCAAATGTGCGCTATCGGCGAAGAGTCTGGGGCGCTTGATCACATGTTGGCCAAGACAGCTGAGCACTATGAGCGCGAAGTCGACCACACCGTCATGCGACTGTCTACACTCTTGGAACCCTTCATCATGGTGGTGCTGGGTTTGTTGATCGGTGGCTTGGTGATGGCTTTATACCTTCCAATTTTTCAACTGGGACAAGTGGTATGACTTGGGGCATGGCATTGGCCTTTGGATTGGGCTTACTCATTGGCAGTTTTTTGAATGTGCTGATTCACCGCTTGCCACGGATGATTCTGGCTGAGCCTCATGCAACACACGACCAAGAACCCTACGACCTGTGCTGGCCCGCTTCGCACTGTCCACGCTGCAACACAGCGCTCAAAATTTGGCACAACATACCGCTACTGAGCTTTGCATGCCTCAAGGGTCGCTGCAGCTTTTGCCAGCAGCCCATCAGCCGAATCTATCCAGCGATTGAGGTCATCACAGGGCTGGTTTGGATGGGATGCATTTGGCATTGGGGGTTCAACACCACAGGTGCTTGTTGGGCGCTCTTTACATCCATCTTGCTCACCCTCTCCATCATCGACTGGCAAACCACCCTACTCCCCGACGATCTCACGCAACCTTTGGTCTGGACAGGCCTCATGGCCAGCGCTACAGGTTGGTTACCTTTAGACCTGCACCAATCCGTCTGGGGGGCTGTTACGGGTTATGCATCACTTTGGGCTGTGGCAAATGTCTTCGAACGCATCACCGGTAAACAAGGCATGGGAGCCGGTGACTTCAAACTGCTCGCGGGTTTAGGCGCTTGGTTGGGACCGCTGGCCTTGATTCCATTGATCATGCTGGCCAGTGTGAGCGGCGCTGCCGTAGGTTTGTTGATGAAACTGAAAGGTCAACTAGGCGAAGAAGGCTACATCCCTTTCGGCCCTTTCTTGGCGATTGCTGGCGTTGTCGTTGCCTTTGTGGGCATGCAACCTATCGCGGCATGGATGGGCTGGTAATTTTTTGCATAGACTCTCTGCCATGACAACGATTTCTACGCCACTTCGCATCGGGCTGACCGGCGGTATTGGTAGCGGCAAAAGCACGGTCGGGCACATGCTGTCAGAACGAGGTGCAACCGTCATTGACGCGGATGCTGTGGCGCGAAGCATCACCGCTGCCAACGGCACGGCAATACCTGCGATTGCTCAAACCTTTGGCGACGAATTTCTCAACAATGGCGCTCTTGACCGCGACCGCATGCGCGCGCACGTTTTCACACACCCAGACGCCAAACGGACACTGGAATCCATCATTCATCCCCTCGTTGCCCTAGAGACTCAGCGCCAAGCGCAAGTCGCCTTAGATTCGGGGCAACGCACCCTTGTATTTGATGTCCCCTTGCTGGTGGAGTCTGGGCGTTGGCGGGCGCAGGTCGACCGTGTACTCGTGGTGGATTGCTTGGTGGAAACACAAATTCAACGCGTCATAGCGCGTAACGGATTCAATCGTGAAATCGTAGAAAAAATCATCCATGCCCAAGCCACGCGCGCGCAGCGACTCGCCGCTGCTGACTGGGTGATTTACAACGAAAAGCTCTCATTGGGAGCGCTTCGCGAAATCGTCTCGGCTTTACCTCTCTCGCTCTCAAAATAAGGGTAAAAACGGATTTCAAGAGGTTATGATCTCGATAATTGCCAACGTCCACCTCTGACCCGTATTTCGCGTGATTCTGTACGAACATCCCTTCAACGAACGTGTGCGCACTTACCTGCGTTTGGAGCACCTGTTTCAGCGTTTTGAAGAGCTCACCTCACGCGATCACCCCGTCGACAACCACTTTGCGCTAACAACTTTGTTTGAATTGGTTGAAGCCGGTGGACGCACAGACCTCAAATCTGATGTCCTGAAAGACTTAGAGCGTCACAAACAACAATTCAATTCCCTACGCGGCAACCCCTCTGTTTCGGAAACTGCGCTGCAACAGTTGCTTGACAACATCGACCACTGTTTCACAGGTCTCAACGGCCCGATGGGGAAAATTGGACAAAACATCACCGACAACGAATGGCTCACGGCTTTGCGTAACCGTGTGGCGATTCCTGGCGGCACATGCTGCTTTGATTTGCCTGCCTATCACGCTTGGCAACAACAAAGCCCAGACGTTCGCCGTGCGGACATCCTGCGTTGGTTCGAAGTGTTCCAACCCATGAAAGACTCGGTCAACCTGCTGCTCTCACTGATGCGCGACACAGGAACCACGCAAAAGATGATGGCCATGGGTGGCCAGTTCCAACAGTCTTTGGCCCAAGGTAAATTCCAACTTATGCGCGTAGCGATTGACCCGGCACTGGGCTTCATCCCAGAAATCAGCGGCAACCGTTTGATGATTTGGGTGCGCATGATGCGCCAAGACGGTGATGGTCGTTTGCAGCACAGCACAGATGATGTGCCTTTTGAAATGGCTCTTTGCGTTTAAGCCATGACCGAGTCTGAGGTTCGCATCGTTGTTTGTCCTCAATGTGGCGGCCCTAGCCGTTACGAGAGCGCCAACAAATATCGTCCTTTTTGCGGTGAACGCTGCCGCAACATTGACCTAGGCGCTTGGGCCAACGAAGAGCACCGTTTGCCCGACCAAACGCCGCAAGACGACGCCGACTTCGAAAACACGCCGCTGCAATAAAAAAGCGCCTGTGCAATGGCGCTAATGGGGTGTGCAATGCGCCTCAACCAGCTCAGGCGACGTGCGTATCACCTTCAAATTTCCGCTCTTGCGCAAACCAGTGCAACACAGGCACAGTGCCCGGCAGAACAGGGCTCACCGTCACAGGCAACTGCTGCCATGCAAACGACTGAGCCTCCAACATTTGCAACTCACCCGTCCACTGCGTGACCTTGCAAAAGTTCAGTTGCACCAAGGCATGGGGATAGTCAATGCGCTCGGTCTTCCATAGGTTGCAGTCTTGAATGGTGATGCCAATCTCTTCTTGCAGCTCGCGGCGTAAGGCTTGCTCAACGGTCTCGCCCGCTTCTAGCTTGCCACCCGGAAACTCCCAGTAGCCTGCATAGGCTTTGCCAACGGGTCGACTGGTGAGTAAAAAGGCGTTGTCTGTACGCACCAACACACCGACGGCCACTTGCACCAAACTGCGATCGGCTGAACGCGGCTGGTCAGCATCGACCATGCGCACCAACGTATTGGTCATGAACTTAAGAGGCGTGTTTGCCTGCGTAGTCGCGTGCAAACTGATACGCCACACGGCCACTGCGCGAGGCACGCTCTAGTGCCCACACCAAAGCTTCAGGCTTGGCAGCCTCAATCTCTGCAGGCTTGAAGCCAAACGACGAGAGCCACTGCGCAGCAATGGTCAGGTACTCGTCTTGGCTGAAGGGGTAAAAACTCACCCACAAACCAAAACGCTCAGACAAAGAGATTTTCTCTTCTACGCCCTCACCCGGATGCACTTCGCCATCGTCGGTGTGCGTGTACGTGAGGTTTTCTTTCATGTACTCAGGTAACAAATGACGGCGGTTGCTGGTGGCGTAAATCAGCACATTGGGCGTGGCTGCAGCAATCGAGCCGTCCAAGATGGACTTGAGGGCTTTGTAGCCGGGCTCGCCATCTTCAAAGCTCAAGTCATCACAAAAGATCATGAACTTTTCAGGACGCTCGGACACCAATTCAATGATATCGGGCAGGTCAGTCAGATCGTCTTTATCAACCTCAATCAAGCGCAAGCCTTGCGGCCCGTACTCATTCAAGCACGCTTTGATGAGTGACGACTTGCCAGTACCACGCGCACCGGTCAGCAACACGTTGTTGGCGGGCAAGCCCTTCACAAACTGTTCGGTGTTGCGTTGAATTTTTTCTTTTTGTCCGTCGATTTCTTGCAAGTCAGCCAAGCCAAGCTTAGCTACATGACGCACCGGCTCCAAACCACCACGACCGTTGTTGCGTTTGCGGTAGCGAAAGGCCACGCTGGCTGACCAGTCGGGTTTCACCATGGGCTGGGGCAACACCTGCTCGATGCGAGCCATCAAAGCCTCGGCGCGTTGCACCAAGCGTTCAAGGGGGTGAAGCGCGTCCGTCATCAACTGCGGTAGTCGGCGTTGATGCTGACGTAATCGTGACTCAAATCGCAGGTCCACACGGTGTCGCTGGCTGTCCCGCGCCCCAGGGCCACGCGTACAGTGATTTCAGATTGCTTCATCACGCGCTGACCATCTTCTTCGCGGTACTCGGGATGACGACCACCTTGAATAGCCACATGCACATCGTCCAAATACAAGTCAATGCCCGTTTGATCTAGGTCGGCAATGCCGGCATAACCCACAGCGGCCAAGATGCGCCCCAAATTGGGATCGCTGGCAAAAAAGGCTGTTTTCACCAAAGGTGAGTGCGCAATGGCATACGCCACTTGACGGCACTCAGCACTGTGACGGCCACCTTCCACACGGATGGTGATGAATTTGGTGGCGCCTTCGCCGTCACGCACGATGGCTTGCGCCAATTGGCGTGCCACTTGCAACATGGCTTGCAACAAGGCATGACCTTCGGCACTTTGCAAACTGGTGATGGGTGCGTGCTGTGCCTTGTTCGTGGCGATGACGACGAACGAATCGTTGGTCGAGGTGTCGCCATCCACGGTGATGCGGTTGAACGAACCTTCGGCCAATGCCAAAGACAGCTCTTTCATCAGCACAGGCGCCACGCATGCATCGGTCGCCACATAGCCCAACATGGTGGCCATGTTTGGACGAATCATGCCTGCGCCTTTGCTGATACCCGTCACGCTGACGGTTGCATCGCCAATTTTCACTCGCGTGCTGGCAGCTTTAGGCACCGTGTCTGTCGTCATGATGCCTTCAGCAGCATCAACCCATTGCTGGGCACTGCCTGCTTTGCCTGCTTTGCCTGCTTTGCCTGCAGCTGCAATAGCCGCTGGCATGCCCGCGATGATGCGCTCATGTGGCAGTGGCTCCATGATGACGCCCGTCGAGAACGGCAACACTTGGTTAGGTGAAATATGCAAAGCTTCGGCTAAAGCCACGCAGGTTTCGCGTGCGCGTTTTAAACCTTCTTCGCCGGTGCCCGCATTGGCGTTACCCGTGTTGACCACCATGGCACGAATGCCTTGGCCGGAATCCAAATGCTCGCGACACACCTGCACTGGAGCTGCACAAAAACGGTTTTGTGTGAATACACCACTGACCGATGCGCCTTCGTCAATCAACACAACGGTCAAGTCTTTACGACCCGCTTTGCGAATAGCAGCTTGTGTGACACCAATGCGCACGCCTGCAATGGCGTGCAAATCTGAGGGATTGGGAGGGGTGAGATGAACTGCCATAAAACTTAAGCCAACTTACCGTGGCATTGCTTGTATTTCTTACCACTGCCACAAGGGCAAGGATCGTTACGTCCGACGGGCGGCATTTGCACGGCAAACGTCGCTTCGTCAGCTGTGGTCACCGCTTGACCTGATTCATCAGGTGCGGTGTAGGTCACGTTGTGCAAACTTTCTGCACGGTCTTCCAACTCTGTGGCCGCTTGCTCGATTTGCTCGTTCGATTCAATCTTGACTGTCATCAACACGCGTGTGACTTCGTTCTTCACCAAGTCGAGCAACTGACCAAACAACTCAAACGCTTCGCGTTTGTACTCTTGTTTGGGCTGCTTTTGTGCGTACCCACGCAAGTGGATGCCTTGGCGCAAATAGTCCAAAGCCGCCAAATGCTCGCGCCAATGGCTGTCGATGTTTTGCAACAAAACCACACGCATGAAGGGCGTGAACTGCTCAATACCCACTCGGTCGAGTTTGGCTTGAAAAGCAACATGGGCAAACTCAATCACTTGCGCCAATATTTCTTCATCGGTGATGGCCGAGGCTTGTTCCACGATTTCTTGCAGTGGCAGCTCAATGAGCCATTCTTGCAACAAGGCGCGCTCTAAACCCGTGATGTCCCACTGCTCTTCCACCGACTCTGCAGGCACGTATTGACGCACCAAATCTGTAAAGCTGCCTTCACGCAAGCTGGCGATTTGAGCAGTCAAATCGGTGGCGTCCAAGATGTCGTTGCGTTGTTGGTATATCACACGACGTTGGTCGTTGGACACATCGTCGTATTCCAGAAGTTGCTTGCGAATGTCAAAGTTGCGCGCTTCAACTTTGCGTTGTGCGCTCTCAATGCTGCGCGTGACGATGCCCGCTTCAATGGCCTCGCCCTCTGGCATCTTCAAACGATCCATGATCGCTTTGACGCGTTCGCCAGCGAAGATGCGCATCAGCGAGTCATCCAAGCTGAGGTAGAAACGCGAAGAGCCAGGGTCACCTTGACGGCCGGAGCGACCGCGCAACTGGTTGTCGATACGACGTGACTCATGGCGCTCGGTGGCAATGATGCGCAAGCCACCTAATGCTTTCACGCCGTCGTGATCTTTAGTCCATTGCACGCGCAAAGCATCAATTTGCTTTTGCTTTTCTGCAGCGTCCAAAGCCTCATTCGCCTCTACGTCTGAAATTAATTTTTCAACGTTACCGCCCAACACGATGTCTGTTCCACGACCCGCCATGTTGGTGGCAATGGTAATCATCTTGACACGACCAGCCTGCGCAATGATGTCGGCTTCACGCGCGTGTTGTTTAGCGTTGAGCACTTGGTGAGGCAACTTGGCCTTCTCCAACATTTCAGCAATCAGCTCAGAATTCTCAATAGAGGTCGTCCCTACCAACACGGGTTGACCACGTTCATAACACTCACGAATGTCATCGATCGCAGCTTTGTATTTTTCTTCTGTCGTTTTGTAAACGCGATCTAACTGATCATCTCGCTTGCTAATGCGGTTCGGCGGAATAACCACGGTTTCCAAACCGTAGATCTCTTGAAATTCGTACGCTTCAGTATCAGCCGTACCGGTCATGCCGCCGAGCTTGTTGTAGAGACGAAAATAATTTTGGAAAGTGATCGAAGCGAGGGTTTGGTTCTCGGCTTGAATCTCCACACCTTCCTTAGCTTCGACAGCTTGATGCAAGCCGTCGCTCCAACGACGGCCCGACATCAAACGACCTGTGAATTCGTCCACGATGGTGATCTCACCGTTTTGCACCACATAGTGCTGATCGCGGTGATACAGGTTATTGGCACGCAAAGCAGCATACAGATGATGCATCAGACTGATGTTGGCAGGGTCATACAACGAAGCGCCTTCAGGCAGTATGCCGTTAGCCGCCAAGATGCGCTCTGCATTTTCGTGACCACGCTCAGTCATGAACACTTGATGCGATTTCTCATCCACCGTGAAATCGCCCGGTGTGATAACACCTTCGCCCGTGTGCGGATCTTCCTCACCAATTTGGCGTGTGAGCAAAGGCACCACACGGTTGATCGCTACATACATGTCGGTGTGATCTTCGGCTTGACCGCTGATGATGAGCGGCGTGCGCGCCTCATCAATCAAGATCGAGTCAACTTCATCGACGATAGCGTAGTTCAATTTGCGTTGCACACGGTCTGCAGCTTCGTAGACCATGTTGTCGCGCAAATAGTCAAAGCCGTATTCGTTATTTGTACCGTAAGTGATATCAGCACGGTAAGCGGCTTGCTTTTCTTCGCGTGGCATTTGTGGCAAGTTGATGCCAACCGTTAGACCCAACCAGTTATACAAACGCGACATCCACTTCGCATCGCGACTAGCCAAGTAATCGTTCACCGTCACCACGTGCACACCATGGCCAGTTAAAGCATTCAGGTACACAGGTAACGTTGCAGTCAAGGTTTTACCCTCACCAGTACGCATTTCGGAAATCTTTCCCTGATGCAGAGAAATGCCACCCAGCATTTGCACATCAAAGTGACGCATCTTCATCACGCGCTTGGAAGCTTCGCGCACCACAGCATAGGCCTCGGGTAGCAAGTCATCCAACGATTCGCCATTGACCACGCGTTGTTTAAATTCGTCAGTTTTCGCGCGCAAAGCGTCATCGCTAAGTTTCTCAAGCGAGGGCTCTAAAGCATTAATTTGAGCGACGGTTTTACGGTATTGTTTGAGTAGCCGCTCATTGCGGCTACCAAAAATATGAGTCAAGAAATTGAGAGCCATGCGAGCACTGCGGATGTCTTGTCTTTACTTAAAAACAAGGGCCGCAAAATCCTTTGTGAAAGGCTTAATAGAAGCCTCGAATTTTAACCGTCTGCAGCCTCATAATTGCCATATGGCCACCCGTTCTACGCCGCATCCAGACACACTTGCCGCTTATCGCGCATTGGGTTACAGCACGCCCCCTAAATCAAGGGTATCTGTGCGTGGAAAGTCTCTAACGCTAGAGCAAGTTGTGGACTCTGCACCGTCATTGGCACAACTCTCGGCTATCGCACGCGACACACAAAATCGGCTTAAAGCCATCGCACCGCTACTACCTGTTTCGTTGCGCGCCCTCATTCAATCAGGTGGCGTCGAAGGGGACTCTTGGTGTTTGCTCGTCCCAAACAGTGCCGTTGCAGCCAAACTTCGCCAAACATTGCCGGCGTTGTGCGCGCATCTGCGCACCAAGGGTTGGAATGTCAACACCATCCGTGTCAAAGTCAAATCGCACAGTTAAAGAAAAACCCGCTACGCCAAAGGCGTAACGGGTTTTAAATGGTGCTGTATCGGGGTAACACAAATTATTGCTATTAAACGTGTAGAGCAAATGCGCTCGACTGCAATTTAGACCTAAAAAATAGATTATTTAATACTTAAACGATAAAAATATAATCTGTAGATTGTTGCTATCGCACTACAAATTCTGCCTTTGAAGTCGTTAGGTAGCAAAACAAACACTGTATACAAAACCTGTCTTTCGAGAAAACGTACTGCAACACAATACATGTTGTACAATGCCATCATGAAAGAGCTCAAGACAAAAGACCAAGACAAGCGACGAGGTGGCGGCGTGAAGTTGTTGCGCTCTGAAATTGTCACCGTTCGACTTGACCCCAAGCTACGCTACTTAGCCGAGCTGGCTGCGCGCAAACAACGTCGCACCTTGTCAAGCTACATCGAATGGGTAATTGAAAAGAGTCTTGACGGAGTGTTTTTGAACTCCAGTTCGGATTTTTCACTTCATGATGAAGCTGAAGGCTTATGGGATGTGGATGACGCAGATAAGTTTGTAAAGCTTGCACTGAGGCATCCAGAACTGCTTACACATGAAGAGCAAGTTCGTTGGAAACTGATCCGCGAGAACGGTTACTTGTGGCGCGGCAAATATGCCGGCGTTGATAGTGAGTGGACTTGGACGCCAACAGAGCAATCTATCGTGTACGAACGATTGCGTAAACATTGGGAAATTTTTTGCAAGGTAGCCCTACAGGAAGCTGAAAGAACAGAACTTCCGACGTGGCCTGTGACAAAAAAAGATGCGGATGGGGAAGACGAAATACCGTTCTAACCATCCAAAAGGCGAAGGGCCAGACCTCCTACAGTCTCGCCCTTCATACACAACAGCCCCTTGACCAGGGAGTTCAGCTAGTGAACATGAGCTAGCAGAAAAGTGAGGACTCGATGATTACGAAGAGCAACCAAAAAAGAGCTTAGTCAAATACCTGCTTGCAGGCTGTGCGAGCCTGCGAGTGGGTAGTTTAAATCCAATTCGTACGTGGTTACTCAAAGATTTTGAATAACCGTAAATTGATATGAACTATTCATAAGGAGCCTCTATGGCCAAAAATAATCCGCCTGGTGACGGGCAACGTATCGGCGCAGTTCGTGGACGCAGCCAAACACAAACACCTTCCGGTCATTACGTAAAACGTGATACCGACACAGGTCGTTTCATGGATGTGAAGACAACAGATAAAACCCCATTCAAAGGCGTTCGTAAAGAACGCAAAGATTGAGGAACCTGTATGTCACAAACTGCAATTTGGAGTGGGTACACATTTAATGTGCACCCAGCCAATGCATCCTTCTACGACGTAGCGGGCATTTACATCTTTACTGGTATCAATCAGCATAACGTGTGGGTTCCCTTTTATATCGGTCAGGCTACATCACTTGCGAATCGATTAGCAGGGCATGAAAAATGGTCTCCAGCCACAAAGCTTGGAGCTACGCACATTCATGCAATGGCTGTATCTAAGCAGGCAGATCGTAACTTTATCGAAGAAACGTTAATTAAACGTTGTCAACCGCAGCTTAATTCCCAGTTGAAATAAGCTCGGCTACTAAGCCCTCGCTGCAAAACAGCGGGGGCTTTTTCCCAGCTGCCAGCGCAACATATCTTGATCACAATTTTTCTTGAAATTTAGCTACATCCACGAGCTTGTAAGCACGCACGAGTTCATCCTGAATTGCACGCATGATCGCTCGCACATCACTCCAGTGTGAAATGAATGTTTTCATATGAGGGTATGACTTTTGCCGCTCAAATGGCGGCAAGCTCTGGTCAGCCTCATGTTCCCACCAATGCCTGTAATCTGCTTGCCACGTTTCGAGAAATGGGCGTAGGACATCTCGCATAGCTCGATGAATCATTGCACCCAGATGATTCTCGACCTTCAGCTGACCAATAGTTCCGACGGGGAAGTTACGCATGATTTTTCGAGCTTCGCCAAAGAAGATATACACAGAGCTAAGGCTTTCTGAAAGCACTTCGCCCGAAAAATCTATGCAATCAGGATCCTTCGTTTTACCCGTCAGTGCGACACGAGTTGCGAGCTCGGTATAAAGCTCCCATGCACATTGACGATCAGCCTCTTCAAAGTCCGCACCAAGTTTTATAAACCCAATGTCAATTGCAAAAGTACCCTTCTTGATCACCGCCATAGATCTATCCGTTCTGTGATTTCATTGGTAGCGAATTGCTAATCAATTGACTTGGGGCGTTGACCGCAGCATTAACAGAATTCGTCAAAGACTCAGCTGTTAGATGCTCCCAAAAAATGCACGAGGCATACCCCGTATTTAAGTTATGAAAAAATCGATCCGGAACAATTACTTGATTGTTAAGATTTTTAACATGTGTGGGCAGGACGATGCCAAGAAGGCCGTGTCCCTTATCGAGAGTAGCTTTTACTTCCCAATCGACATACTTTCGCTGATGCGTTTGGCTACCGATCAGCACAACCGTACATGAAGTACCTGTGATGTGATTGTCGCGAATCCGTTGCATCACATATGCCTTGTTGTCGCTGTCAATTTGGCGTTCAAGGGAGTTGTCATAAACCGCTTCCCATCCGTCGTGGAAAATTCTAGAAAATTCGTTATAGAACCACTGGTCACCACCATGGTGATAACTCACAAAAATTTTTCGACGCACTGGCTTATATAGCGCATTCGCCATTTGATCCCATGAGTTTCCACCTAGCAATCCGTTCATGCATCACCTCCCAAAAAGCATCAACCCAGCCACGAGAAGCCCTAGGATGATTACCCCATTTTTCTTCTCAGATTTGATGGCTTCCGAAATTCGTTCGATAGCGGCAAGAGCCTCTTCTTGATTTGCTCCACCCAGATTGACTGCTTGATACTCTTTCATCCAACCTGGTAGTTCTTCAGGTAAAACATCCCAAACGATAGGAACTAATTTTTTGTTAGCGCCAATCGCAACACCCATTTCTTGCATTACCCATTCAGACTCACATGCAGCACGACTTGCGAGACAAATAACCCAAGTAGATGAACGTAGGCTATCAAGTATGGCTTGCTTCCATTGCTGACCAGGTGTCATTGAAACATTTGCAAGATAAGCACTCAACCCTTCCTGAGTCAGATGTCGATGTAGGAATTGGGCAAGTGGCAGATCAACCTGCGCGTGAGAGATAAAAACGTCCATACAGATGAACTCTCAGTTAATGTGTTTAGCTAGTTGATGATGCAAATTGAAGATATGTGTTTATTGTTTGCGATAGCGCCGCTATAGCGGCAAAAAAAGCTGCACGCTTATTCCATTTCGACTGTTTAGAAAGTGTTTCAACAACATCGTTTCCGTCACTATCTTGTACTGATCCGCCACTCCAACCATTGGCATCAGGCGCTTCATCGGGCCTAGCATATGTCAAGGAAGATACAGCCCAAAAGACCGCAGAGATGAGGCTAGAAAAAACTGTAATCCACAAGGTCAGATCTTTCATCTTTATTTTTCCCGTTTAAATGTTAGAGCTCCACTCTTCACCAAGTGCATGAGCTTGCTGAAGCACCAACTCAACTGCTGCATCTTGCAAATCTGGAGGGTATTTGTATTTCCGCAAAATACGCCGCACCATCAAGCGCAGACTAGCTCGCACGCTTTCACGCTCATTCCAGTCGACCTTCAGATTCTGGCGAAGGTTTTCAGTCAATTCGTGTGCGATCTTTTTCAAAATCTCATCTTGTAGAACGCGCACAGCAGACTCATTGTTTGCAAGCGCATCGTAAAAACGCACCTCATCTTCCGTCAGGCCCAAGGTTTGACCACGAGCAGCTTCTTCGCGGAATTTCTTTGCCATGGTGATCAACTCTTCCATCACCTGCGCAGTTTCAATGCTTCGATTTTGGTAACGCTGAATCACATTCGCCAGCATGTCCGAGAATTTCTTATCTTGAACCACATTGCTTGAGAAACGACTTTTGATCTCTCCGGCGAGGAGTCGCTCAAGAAGCTCAACGGCCAAGTTACGTTCTGGCAGATTTTTGACCTGCGCCAAAAAGTCATCATCAAGCAATCCGATGTTTGGTTTATCCAGACCGACTGACTCGAAAATGTCAACCACATCACCTGACACAACAGCCGAGTTGATGATCTGACGAATGGCGAGATCTTTTTCGTCATCACTTTTTTTCTTGAGGCTAATTTCTTTCTTGGTCAGAAGAACTTTGACTGCTTGCATGAACGCAACTTCATCGCGCACAGCTTTCGCTTCATCCAAAGTACAGCAAAGGCTGAACGCCTTGCTCATTTCAAGAGCAGCCGTGGCAAAACGTTTTTTGCCATCTCGTTCCTTATCGCCCTTGATGCCCAACACATGGTTGGCTGCACCAGCCAAAGTCTTATGACCACCAGTCTTAAAGCCAGAATAGTCAAACCCATGAAGCATGGCGCGCAAGACATCTAACTTTTCGGCCAAGACCGCATACGCCTCAGCAGCATTGACCGTTACGTTGCCACGACCCTTGCTTCCGGTGTAGGCCTTCATTGCAGCCTTCAACTCATTGCCGATACCGATGTAGTCAACGACCAGGCCACCTTGCTTGTCTTTGAAAACTCGATTAACCCGCGCAATTGCTTGCATCAGGTTATGCCCTTTCATTGGCTTATCGACGTACAAAGTGTGAACGCACGGAGCATCGAACCCCGTTAGCCACATGTCTCTCACGATCACCATTTGCAATGGATCAGCAGGATCTTTGAAGCGCTTTTCCAAACGCTTCTTCGTCTGACTGCTATAAATGTGTGGGCGCAAAAGCGCTTTATCACTAGCAGATCCAGTCATGATGATCTTGATTGCCCCCAGCTCTGGATCTTCGTTGTGCCAATCAGGTCGAAGCTTGACGATCTCGTTATAGAGGTGGACGCAAATCTCTCGACTCATGGCGACGACCATGGCTTTTCCATTTTGAGCTTTTTGACGCTCTTCGAAATGAGTGACTAAATCTGCAGCCACGCTTGCGATGCGAGGTTCTGCGCCAACTACCTTTTCAAGAGCCGCCCAACGGCTCTTCAACTTGGATTGTTCGCTGTCTTCTTCATCTTCGGCCAGCTCATCAACCTCGTCATCAATATGAGGCAAATCGTCTTTATTCAGACTTAACTTAGCAAGACGAGACTCATAGTAGATGGCGACAGTTGCACCATCTTCCTTGGCCTGCTGCATGTCATAAACGTGGATGTAATCACCAAACACAGCACGCGTATCACGGTCCTCACCGCTGACAGGTGTCCCGGTAAAAGCGACAAAAGTCGCGTTCGGCAGTGCATCACGTAAATGTTGCGCATAGCCTGCTTGATACGTTTGCTCACCAGGTTTTCCTTTGAGCTTGGCTTCGAAACCATACTGGGTGCGATGTGCTTCATCGGCCATCACCACAATATTGTGACGATCAGACAAGACAGGGAATGTGTCCTCATCTGCACCTGGCATGAATTTTTGAATGGTTGCGAAAACGATGCCACCAGCTGGGCGATTTGCCAACTTGGTGCGTAAATCTTGCCGTGTTGCAACTTGGACTGGTTGTTCGCGGAGCAGATCTTGAGACATGCTGAAGACACCAAACAACTGGCCATCTAAGTCATTGCGATCGGTGATCACGACGATGGTGGGATTTTCCATCGCAGTTTCTTGCATCACTCGCGCAGCAAAGCAAGTCATAGTGATGCTCTTGCCACTACCTTGGGTATGCCAGACAACGCCTCCCTTGCCACGAATATTCAAATCGCTATTTGATCGCGAGGCTGAAACCACTTGCCCAATCGCAGCACGCACAGCATGAAACTGGTGATAGCCAGCAATCTTCTTGACCAAGGTGCCATCATCTTCAAATAAGACGAAGTAGCGCAAGTAATCCAGCAAATATGCGGGAGCTAAAACACCTCGAACCAGCGTTTCGAGCTCGTTGAATTGACCTAACGGATCAAGTGTTTCGCCATCAATCGTGCGCCACTGCATAAAGCGTTCAGCATTACTCGACAGAGATCCCATCAACGCTTCTGTTCCGTCAGCGATCACCAGAACTTCGTTGTACTGGAAAACATCTGGAATTTGTTCTTTGTAGGTTTGGATTTGATCAAAAGCTTTCCAAACATCAGCATTGAGATCTGCTGGATTTTTTAACTCCAGAAGAACCAACGGCAGCCCATTGACAAACAAGATGATGTCGGGACGTCGAGTGTGCTTTGGGCCCCTGATGCTGAACTGGTTAACAGCCAGCCATTCGTTGCTATCAATATTTGCCCAATCAATCAGTCGAACAAAATCGCCACGCGTTTCACCATCTTTTTGGTATTCAACAGGAACACCCGCAACCAAAAGTTTGTGAAAGTGCCTGTTACTTGAAAGTAATGCGGGGATCCCTAGATCAACTACTTGCTTAAATGCATCTTCGCGAGCCGAAACCGGTACTGACGGATTCAAAGCGTCAATTGCTTTTTTAAGTCGTATCGATAACAGAACCTGCCGGTAATCAGAACGCTCTGGTGTAGCACCATCGAAGGCGATGTCGGGCCCGTACAGATGTCGATATCCAACATCATTCAGCCACCCCAGCGTTTCCTGTTCAAGTTGATCTTCGGTCATGAGAGTTATGAATAGCAGGGTTAATGAGTACTCGACAGCCTAATTTTCAGTGTGCTAGGCTTAAGCCTAAGTGGATTGGGGGTTCTTGGTCGGCGCTACAGCCTCGGTGGGTTCATCGGGGCTTTTCGCTTTCTAAGACGGGCTCACGTCTCCTCTCCCTTCCACGTGTTTCAAGTGAAAGCTGACCGGAAATTAATCGAGGTAACAAGGCATCACGCAGCTTAGAAAGTAACAACGCATGTTTTTCGTTTTCAAAAATTCGTTGTTGGACTGGCCCTACGATTTGACTAAATAAATCCAAAACAATCGAATCAGGCCTCACAACCAACAATCTTTTCATATCCGCAACTGTCACATGACCTAATCCTGTGGTCTGCTTGTTTCTTGCACATTCGGCGAACACTGGTCTCAAAGACTTCAATGTCTGCAACACAAATGCACGTTCTAACTTAGTAGCGGGGAGCACTCTAAAAATGTGCTGATTTAGCAGTGCTGATTCGTGATGCCAGACAAATGTATCAATCGATGTATCCGGATTTCCAGACCAGGAAAACAAGATATCGCCTGCATCAATTAAATATTTCTCTGACATGTCCACATCAGAAAAAGCCGTAGTTGCAGTTATGCCAGACTTCAGTTCAGCAATTTTGACGATAGGCAATCCTCGTTTTTCTAGATTCGGCTCGAATACTTTGTAGGCTGCACCATTGATAAAGGCAGCTAAGTTATAAACGGGGCATAGTGACCAGCTCCTCGGGACAGTTCTCAACCCTGCTCCTTCAAAGCTATCGGGAAACAAAGCTGCCATAGCTTCATCCATACCATCAGGGACACGACCTTGCATCTTGGCGTGAACGGGATCGAAGTCCACAAACCAAGATTTGAATAACGCTTGGGCGATAGCCTCCAGAGTGGTGTTGGTTTCGCGCAGGAGAGAGATGCGGTCATCAAGTGCCCCTAGGACTGCTGCGACTTTATCTTGTGTCTGTTTAGGTGGATTTGGCACCAGCACGTTGACCAAGTCACTACCACGAATACCAGAAGCCCCAGCCCCCTGTTCAACAATCGCTTCTATCGCACGACGCCCCTCAGGCGAACGAAAATAGTAAAAATAAAAAAGTGGATTGCTTCGCTGGACGGTAAGGCGGCATCTAATTAGATGCGATTCAAAAACTGTTGAACCACTACTCCCTAGGAAAATTGAGCATTGACCCGCGCCTGAAAGCACTAAAGACTGACGTGCAAATAATAAATCGCCTGTCTCCAGCAGATATTGAAGCTCCTTATCTTCGACTGGCACCAAGTCCATCGGGATATCTTTGATACGAGGGTAAGCAAAGAGCTCCCCCATGTTCACCATAGGCAAGCCAGTCCCTCGGACTCTCTTAGGACGAGTCAGTCCATTGCGCTGAGGATCCCCGAATAAATCTCCGAAACGAACGAAATCAGAATTTCTAGAGGTTTGCACTACCACTTTGTCTCGTTCAATAATTTTTCTAAATGATGAGCTGGTAGTAGTCCAGTCAACAACATCGACCTTCCAAGGCAGATCCGAATCAGCAAAAGCATCAGAAAGAGCAGCAGACGTCTCTAGAGTTAAGGACTTCTCACCCAAAATCGCCAAATCAAGATCCGAAAACTCCTTCGCTGTCCACTTGGCTCTAGAACCGAATGCCCAAACTTCTCTATCGGGCACATATCGTTGAAGAATGGCTTCAACAATGTGCCATTCTTTGTCACCAATATCTAATAACGGCTTAGAGCTCACTTATCCTGCCTTTGTTGCAGGTTAGCCAGCAAATGTTTGGCCTCGCTAAGAAAACTAGGAATGGCATCGACAACAGTCAGCGCCACTTCTTCATCATATGTATGACTAGTTTTCGCACGCATATCTCTGAAGTGCCGCCATTCAGGCCACGCACTAAGCAACAAGCCTTGCTCATTGCCCGAACGAATTAGGTACTGAAAATCTGCGCCATCAAACTCTGTTGGATTGGCTGATGCCGCTTCCAAATAACGTTTGAGCATTTTGTGAGACAACTCATAGGTGAACTCAAATCGCTGAATCAATCCATCGCGAATTTGAATATCTGCTGTGTCGCTTTGATAGCGGGTCAGCCCCTCTTCAAGGCGTTGTACGGCATTGCTCAAGGGTGTTAATTCGAGTGTCATGTCGCCTTATTCCTTAAAACTCATATCCAAGTTGTTTGAATTTTTTACGAATCAGATCATCTAATTCAGCACCCTTAGCCATTTGCTCACCAAGCTTTTCTGTAAGTTTTTGCATCTTGTCAGCAAAAACTTCATCATCGTCTTCAACGTCTTCCGCGCCCACATAACGACCGGGAGTCAACACGTGACCATGTTGGGCAATCTCAGCCAATGGAACGCTGCGACAAAAACCTTTAACGTCCTGATACTCGCCATCCTCACCTCGCCATGCGGCGACAGTTTGGCTAATGCGATCAATCACTTCATCAGTCAGCTCACTTTGAACACGACTGATCATGGAGGCAAGCTTGCGGGCGTCGATGAATAACACTTCGCCTTTGCGCTTTTTCTGCTTGGCTAGGAACCATAAACAAGCAGGAATTTGTGTGTTGAAAAATAATTGTCCGGGCAGCGCGATCATCACTTCGACCACATCGGCCTCAACCATAGCAGCGCGGATTTGACCTTCACTATTTTGGCTAGAACTCATGCTGCCGTTGGCTAGCACGATGCCAGCACGCCCCGTGGGTTTAAGGTGATGCAAGATGTGTTGAAGCCAAGCGTAGTTGGCATTACCTTGCGGAGGCGTACCGTAAGCCCAACGAACATCTCCCTCCAAGCTTGCATGCCACCAGTCACTAATATTGAAAGGTGGATTAGCCAACACATAATCTGCGCGCAGATCAGGATGCTGATTTTTGGTGAACGTATCTGCAGGCTCTTTGCCTAGGTTGTAGTCCATTCCTCGAATAACGAGGTTCATCGCAGCCAAACGCCAAGTTGTGGGATTGGCTTCTTGACCATAGATAGACACATCGCCTAGCTTGCCACCATGATCTTCAATGAACCGTTCGGACTGGACGAACATGCCACTTGACCCGCAGCAAGGATCGTAAATTTGACCTTTGCTAGGCGAGAGAACTGCAACCAACGTTTTCACGATGCTGGCAGGTGTGTAAAACTGTCCACCGCGCTTACCTTCGGCACTGGCAAACATGCCAAGGAAATATTCGTACACCTGTCCCAAGATATCTCGGGCCTTTGATGGATCATCGCCAAAGCCGATCGTCGAAATCAGGTTAACCAACTCACCAAGCTTGCCATCTGGCAATTGCGCCCTAGCAAAGCGTTTGTCTAAGATGCCTTTGAGTTTGGGGTTATCTGCTTCGATTAGGGTCAACGCATCATCGATACGTTTCCCGATATCTGGCTGAGGAGCTGCGGCACGGAGCTGCTCCCAGCGGGCACCTTCAGGTACCCAAAAAACGTTGGCTGAGGTGTAGTAATCACGATCTTCGAGCTCTGCCGCGATATCTTCATCAGACGGTTCATGCCCATAGAACAGTTCATCGCTTGGATCTTTTAAACGCCGAGTGAGTTCGAATTGACGCGCAACAAATGCGTCCGAAATGTACTTAACGAAGATGAGCCCTAAAACCAAGTGTTTGTATTCAGCCGCGTCCATGTTGGCACGCAACTTGTCAGCCGAAGCCCAAAGGGTTTTCTTGATATCGTCAAGCATGGTTTTGTTTCTATTTTTAGGCGCTAAATTAATCTGACATTTTGCCCTGACTAATCAAAAAAATTAGTTTTACGAGAAGCTATTTCAATTGCACCAAGGGAACAACCCTCACTGAACTCGGTTTATCTAGATTGAAGAAACCATCAATCACGACATTCCAACCATGGAAGCGAAATCTGACTCTGTGAGGATACGAATAGGCCGCCCCTTGGCTATCAACTCTTCAGCCTTGCGATGCTTACCGCTCTTATCGTGGCCGTTTAGAAGCCGAATGTCTTGATCGCCGACAACAAGCAAGGTGGTGTGCTTGGTCACGCCGTCGGCAACTTCGCAGCCCGCCTTCGCGGCCATTTCAGACGCGTCCCTGCGTGGAATCGCGAGGGTTCCTGTAAATACCACGATCTCGCCGAACAGCGATCCATCCGGGTTGCCCTCACGCGCTACGCTGTCGCCCGAGTTGGAATTAATGGGCCTCTTCACCCTATCCATCCAAGCATTCAAATCAAGTTTTGCATCCTCCATGGCTTTGATAAGGACGAGGCCTGACACACGTGCGTCCTCAACAGCGTTGTGGTGCTCGAACTCGAAACCAAACTTTTCGGATAACGCCGATAGCCCGTAGCCTTTTTGGGCCACTTCCGGCCAAGCCCTCCGCGCCACGCTGGCCGTGTTTAGCCAACAGCATTCCGGCGTCGCGATGGCGTGCTTCGTAGACGCTCGGGCGATAGCATTACGGTCAAAGGCCGTATGAATCGCCACGATTTGTCCAGATATGCGTTTGAAAACTTCGACCGACGCCTGCTTGAAGTCTGGGGCACCTACGACATCCTCTGCTTCGATACCGTGAATGGACACGTTCATACTATCGAAGTAATCGTCAGGATCAACAAGCGTAGACCAAGAGTCCACGAGTTGCCCGTTTTCGAAGTGGACGATGCCAATCTGACAAATACTCGACATATCAGGATTAGCAGTCTCGACATCCAGTGCGACAAACCTCACGGCAAACCTTTCAGTTGGAATATCGCGCCATTATGAGACTCGTTGCCACGATACATTTATGAATCATGGGCGTACCAAATTACCACGAAAACCAGTTACTACCAATTAATTACTGCGTACCCGGTGCGTACCGCGTACCCGGATTTCGGCCCTATCGGTAGACAAATCTGGCGCTGATGCCCCCCGCATAGGTTCTTGGCAGGGAAGGACCCAGAAAATCTAGAACCCATCTGCTTTTTGCTTAAATCTTGAGCACTTTCGCAGAAATTCGCACGGGTTCGCATTGCATCAAAATCAATGGCTACGCGATCTTTCGCGGGATTCGCACGTTTCGCAACGCAACTGCCAAATATTGAATGAGCACATCACCGTTTGAAGACAATTCAGCTGGTCACTTGGTGGGAGCATTCAACCCACTGACTGATGACCTCAATGACTTACGTGAGCACCATGACCAGTGCTTGTTGTGGCCTGAAGTCTCGCCAGAGTTCTCACGGCTCGAAGAAGTCATCTGGAAGGCCCAGACCTTTTTACAACCACTGCAGACATTCGGCCCACCTCAATGGGCTATTGATGCAGGACTTGGCATCTCAAGATCCAACTTGGCCATCCATCAATACATGGAACGGTATGAAACGTATCCCGCTGCAGCGAGGGCGCTGTGGACTACTCGGATCCCTAAAACTGGCACAACGTTATCTGATTCAGAAATTTATGCACTGCTGGCAATCGATGAAGCACGGATGGCCGCTGAGTACTACTGTGAAATCGTGGGTGGCATCGAAGATGCAATTGACCCGTTAGAGCTTACTGCCGAAGGGAATGCACACGTAGACACCATCCGAATGAAAGCAGCCGCTTGGGAACGTGAGCTTTGGCACAGCGCCGCCCAACAAACAGGTGCCGCCGAAAAGTTCTTGATCATGGCCTCGGTTGCGCAGGACCTGTCAGCTGCGTCACCACAGACTCGCCAAGCGGAAGCGACCATCGCAACACTTGCGAGAAAAGCACGTGCCACTAAAGCCGCGCTCGAACCCTACCGCACCGGACGCAAGCCCAAAGCGTATGGCGTGTTTAAGAAAGCGTTGATCACCATCGCACGTGAGGCTGGCAGCTTTGATGTTGATGTGGTCATGGGGTACATCGACCAGATCTATGACGAACCCATTGAGAACATCCGCATCACCGACGTCATCAATGACCAGGTGCACTACGTCGATTTACGCAAAAACCTTGAAAAATCCATCGCCGTTAAGGACCTGAAAGCCGCACTGCATCAGCTCTCGCAAATTTAGCGCTATTTTCGCCACCCCATTTTTTAACCTGCCGGACATCAACGCAGCCATGCGTACAACGATGAAAGGCAGTCAAGGCAAATGGGGATCGATCACGCAGAGCGCATCAGCGCTCTTCTCACGGAAATTCAAGCCGCAAGGCTCTTATGCATCCAGCCCGCAACACTCGCGAGCTGGCGTCTGCATGGTCGGGTAGACCTGCCCTTTGTTCGGGTAGGGCGTTGCATTCGGTACCGCCGCAGCTACATCACCAATTTCATTGAGCACAACACCAAGCAAGGTGGCGCGCCCCGCTTCGAACAGGAGCAGGCATGACATTAGGTGTACCCAGCGGCTCGATACTGCGCCCAGATTGGGCCAAGCAGAAATACCCAGACCCATTGCCGCTCACACGTGAGTTGGCACCACCCTCGCCGTTCCCCGCTCAAGCGCTCGGCAGGATTGGCGCATCCGTCGTCAACAAGATGCACCAAGTCATTCAGGCCCCGGTCGCACTGATTGGTCAATCCATTCTGGGGGCGATGAACCAAGTCGCTCAACCCTACGGCAACGTGTGCATCGACGGGCGCGTGTCCCCCTTATCGGACTACTTCCTGACCTTGGGTGAATCAGGCGAACGTAAATCTGCAGCAGACAGCTGGGCGCTTGCGGGGGTTCGCGCGCGACAACGTCACCTGACAGGTAAATACGAAACCGATCGAGATGCCTTCGAAAAAACGTTGCAGGTTTATGAGATCGCAATCAAGCGTGTCTTAAACGACAAGAAGCTCAGTGCTGAAACCAAAGAAGCCCAGCTAGCTGCATTAGAAAAACCGACTGCACCAGTCATGCCGCTCATGATCGTATCGGAGCCAAGCAGCGAAGCCATTCAACGCCAACTCATCATTGGCCTGCCGTCCATTGGTTTGGTCAACGATGAAGGTGGCCAGTTTTTGGGTGGCTACGCCATGAGCGCAGAAAAGCGCCTCGGCACCTTAACCACCCTCTCGCGTTTATGGGACCGGGGTGAGTTTGACCGAGTGCGCGTCGGTGACGGGTCAGGCAGCTATTTCGGCAAACGCTTGAGCTTGCACTTGATGGTCCAACCTGCCGTGGCCACATCGCTGCTTGCAGATCCACTGGCGCGTGAACAGGGTTTTCTGGCGCGATGCCTCATCAGCTACCCCGAGACCACTGCTGGGCAACGTTCGTATGTCGAGACAGATCTGAGCCACACCGATGAGTACCAAGCCTACTCACAGCGCATTGATGCACTGCTGGCAAATGAGTGGCCACTTACTAATGAGCATGAACTCAACCCACCCAACTTGTTTTTGACAAGCTCCGCCAAACGCGCATGGGTGGCTATCTACAACGATTTGGAAGCAGACCTTGGACCTGGTGGCACCTATGTTTCTGTGCGATCGCTGGCATCCAAGGCCTCCGAACACATTGCGCGACTGGCGGGGACATTGGCCATCTTTGATGGTGACCGTGAAATTCACGAAGAGCAGGTAGACCGCGCTTTTCATCTCATGCTGCATTACCTCGATGAAGCCATGCGGCTTTGGGGCTCAGGACAGGTGAAGGCAGAGCTACGTCTCGCACAAGAGCTACTGGAGTGGTTGCGCGACAAGCTTGGCCCCGGTCGAGCCATCTCCTTAGCCGAGGTTTATCGCAACGGCCCTTCGCCCCTGCGCAGCGCATCTGCGGCCCGACAAGTCATGCGTGTGCTCATGGAGCACGGATGGGTTGTGCCTGCAGCACACCCCAAAGCAACTGAAGCCTATGAGCTCGTGGGGGTCGCATGAAAAAACAAGTTACTGCGTGGACCCCTGCGAATTTTGCGAATCCCGCGAAAAGCCGCATGGCTATTGGCCGCACCCCTATGCGAAAGCTTGCGAATCTTTGCGAATCGACAAGCCACACCGTTTCCAACGCTCAGCCTCCCAGCGTTCCCTCTATTCAAGAGGAGGCACTTGCACAACTTGATTCAACACAACTCAACCAAAACCCGAAAGGACTCACATGCAACTAAACCCGTTCAAAAAATCTGGTGCTTATTACAACGGCATCAAAAGCAAGTACGACGCTTTGACACGTCAGGTCGAAAGCACGAATGCAGAGTTGACCACGGCAAAGGCCAACCACCTGCAACGAAACACGGCTTATCAGGAAATGATCGAGGCTTCAAAGCTGTCTCGTTCCAGCCCTGCAGAGCGACAGGTACTGGCACTGCTCAACCATGCCGAATCACAAGTTCAAACGTTTGAGATGCACCTGCGCAATTTGAATTCGCAAGTCATGGAGTTGCGCCCCACGGTCAATGCACCGGAAAGCCTCAAACAGGTCAAGAGCGAGATAGCTGCACTTGCACGTCACGAGACAGAACTGAATGCGACTTCTGAAAAGACGCAAACCCAGATCGAGAAGTTTGACGAGCGCATCACCATGCTTGAAGAGCGCATCTTGCAAGAAACGCAGATCGCAGCGCAATCGATGCTCGAGTCAGAGGGTGACTTCGTGACGCCTGAATCGCTTTCCAAGCTGGATGTCGAGTTGCGCATTGCCCAGATTACGCAAAAAGAGCTCAAGGCCAAGCAGGAGCTGTTGCGCAAAGAGCTTGCTTCTCTTCCTCTCAAGCACCGCGAATTGCGTCGCAGTCTTGTCGTCAACCGAGCACTGGTGGCTGAGATTGATTCACGCGAGGCTTTGCTGCCAGTCATGAAGTTGATCGCCCGAGCAGCCATCACCAAGCATGAAGCTGGACACACCAATCAATCGGATTCCTATGTGATCGACATACCGCCTGAATTGTCAGATGCAGTGGAGGCTGAACTGGCATCTGAAGCATCGACCTCATAAGAACTTGGATGGCAGCGAGGCGAGGCATAGCTGTCATCCATTGGTGCATTTGTCTGCGCACTTGCACCACTCCTTGGAGCCATGCGACGTAACGCCCGCCGGTGCTGACTGTGAAAGGCATTGCAGAAAACCGGCAACCCCTAATTTTTGGAGAAATCTATGAAAGTGAACACAACGCGATTGGACATGACCAATCCATTCGCGCAACAGCAGCAAATGTCTGCCAAGGTCATGAACGCAATAAACCAATGTCCAACGCTCACGAATGAGAGATGGATGGAGCGGCTCACCGCTACGGATAACGCACGCGCGCACATCGCAGAAATCTCATCTGTGATGACCTCTGCACACCCCAACTCTGACGATGTGCAGGAGATGGCATCCACGCATCACCCCGTTGTGTTGTTTCGACGCCGCCGTGCCATGCGCCATCTCACATGGCAGTTGCGCATGGTCTTGGTGGGATTGCGCCTTGGTAAATCCCTCACCAAGCAATGGCGTACAAGCAAAAAACAAATCAAGCGTCGGCTGCGTCAACACATGCAACGCGTCACCCGTCGTCACACCCTCACCTCTGTAAAGGCCTGATATGCAAGAAGTCACAAAACCCATCGCGTCACCCACGCCCAACGCGCCCACTCCTAAGGAGATGGAAAACCTCGTCATCAACTGGTTCAAGGCGGGCCTGTCCATCGAATGGATTCCGCTTGATTACACAGAAATCGCGACACCTAGTTTCACAAGCTACTTCGAACACCTGTGCAGTGAACATGCGCCATGGATTCTTCAAACACCCATGGACCTTCACAAACTACCTGAAGGTTTGACGGGGTGGTTGATGCCCAGCGGGCATGGCGACACATGCGTGGTGTGCGGCTATTGGGATGGTGAAGTCACATTCATGTTGATGACCCATAGCGAGACAGGCGAGGTGGTGACCTACCGCACCAGCGGCCACGGCAAGGGGGTTGTTCACTAAGTCACGCCGTTATCGGCCACAGGCTGTCCGGATTGCGCAAATCGCCCGCTTATTGCTGGGCGAATCGCAATTTAAGACTTGGCTTCTGACCCAAACAGAGCGTTCATAGAGACCCCAAAAACTTTGATCAACCCATTGAAGGACCCCCTCATGACAACAACCCACCAGGTCCATGTGACCGACACCAACAACAGGCCACGTGGCGTGATGACCGTCGACATCGATTTCGATGACGTCGGCCCTTGCCTGCTGACCCACGATGGTCAGCAATATGTCTTCACCCACAAATCTGGCGTGAACTCAGAAACCGGAACTGCCGTACGTGAGATGGCAACGCCTACTGACGCACGGTTGTGGATCACGCTTGACGCCACGCACATCTGGGAGGACTGAGATGGAACAAACCACACCATCAATCAGCGCCCAAATCACAGCCTTGCGCACCATGCCCCTCAAGGAGCTTTGGCTGATGTGGGACAAGTACTACGCCAAGCGCCCCACCACCACAACGCGTGACTATCTCAGCTCGCGCCTAGCCTTCAAGATTCAGGAGCAAGCCTTTGGCGGCATGACCCCTGATATCAAACGCCGCCTCATGCGTTTGGGTGAAAGCCAATCCAAGCTGGGCAACCGCATCTACCCCTTGCACGAGGTACTACCCGGCACAGTATTTGTGCGCGACTTTGGTCCCAACTCTTATCGCGTGACCGTCACACCCGAAGGTCGCTTCGAACTCGATGGCAAAGAGTTCAAGAGTCTCAGTGCTGCGGCCCGACACATCACCGGTACCCAATGGTCGGGTCCAAAGTTTTTTGGTTTGGTCAAAGATTAAAAGGCAACAACATGAATGAAGCTCAAAAAATGAAACCCAAACGCTGCGCTGTGTATTGCCGCGTCTCATCCGATGAAGGTCTGGACCAAGCGTTCAACTCCATCGATGCTCAAAAGGAATCTGGTCACGCGTTTATCAAGAGCCAAAGCCATGAGGGCTGGATCTCGGTCAAAGATGACTATGACGATCCAGCTTACTCCGGCGGCAACATGGAACGCCCTGCTCTGCAGCGTCTGCTCAAAGACATCAAAGCAGGTCGCATTGACATGATCGTGGTCTACAAGATCGATCGCTTGTCACGCTCATTGGCTGACTTTGCGAAGATGGTTGAAGTGTTTGATGAGCACAAGGTGAGTTTTAGTGCGGTCACCCAGCAGATCAACTCGGCCACATCGATGGGGCGTTTGATGCTCAACGTGCTGCTGTCATTTGCGCAGTTCGAGCGCGAGGTCACCAGCGAGCGTATCCGCGATAAGTTTGCAGCCAGCAAAGCCAAAGGCATCTTCATGGGTGGCGCGGTGCCTCTGGGCTACCGTGTTGAAAACCGAAAGCTGTGGGTGATTCCCGAAGAAGCTGAAGTCATACGCTTCATCTATGAAGAGTACGCCCGCGTGCGCCGCACCGTTGATGTGTTGCAAGCCCTTGAACAAAAGGGCATCAAGACACGTAAGGGCAAAGCGTATTCGCGACAGTCCATCTTTGCGATTTTGCGCAATCCCTTGTATCAGGGCTTGATGGCTCACAAGGGCAAAACCTATCCGGGTCTGCACGATGCCATCGTCACCCAAGAGATGGTGGATGCGGTGCGCCCGATGTTGGATTTGGAACCGACTGATCTGCGCTCCATGGGACGATCACGCCACCACCCACCAGCGCTGTTGCGTGGGTTGTTGTTCGCACCGAACGGTCACCGCATGACACCCGGCTTCACTGTTAAGAAAGCCAATGGCGGTCACCGCTACCAGTACTACCAAGATCTGCACACCGTGCGCTTTGGGAAAAACGCAGATGGGTTCGGTTTGATTTCGGCCACGCAGATTGAAGGGCTCGTGGTCAAACATGTCGTTGCCGCGTTGCAGTCGCCTGAGTCCATCCAAGCGGTCTGGGATGAGATTCGCAAGCAGCACGCAGACATTGACGAAGGGCATGTACTTTTGGCGATGCGCAACATGGCCCAGATGTGGCCTGACATGTTCCCGCAAGAGCAAATTCGCATTGTTCGTTTGCTCATCGAACGCGTCCAAATCACAGACTCAGCGATTGAGATTGATTGGCTGCACTCAGGCTGGTTGCAACTGGCGTGTGAGCTTGCACCCAACAGCATCGGCGCTGAGTTGGCAGAATTGGAGCAAGCATGAACCGAGTTAAAACGATTCTGAGCCAGATGGGCAACGCGCAGACGGTGCGTACAGGCAAGAAAGATGGGCTCAGGCTCACCACCGTGATTCCAATGCGCATCGAGCGCCACCATGCAACCAAGGTCATCATCAGCCCCGAAGATGAAGACCCCAGAACCAATGCCAAGCCGTGGCGGGCGACCATGGATGCCAAGCTCATCAAAGCATTGGGTCGAGCGGTCTATTGGCAGCACCTCATCGATACGGGACGTGTGGCCAACATGACTGAGCTCGCGCGTGCCGAGGGGATGGACAAGGTGCGTGTGCACAAGATCTTGAAACTGGCTCGGTTGTCGCCTGCCATTGCCGAACGTGTTGCCTGCGCCAAGGGGCCTGTAGGCCTCTCCTTTGAGTTCTTTATGCGAAAGCAACTGCCAGACAGCTGGGAAGAACAAGAGGCCTTAATCGAGGGTTTGGCAACGAAGGAGGCAAAGTTCAAATCGCCTGAGCCCACCACCTCTGTGCCTAAACACGATGCCCGAAAGGCCGCATAAACAGGGCATCTCAAAGGGGGACGACCAACGCAAAACAGAGAACAGAGACGAGAAAGGGCTGCATGGCAGCCCTTTTTGCTTGGATGTGTGAGGGGTGTGAAAACGCATCCCTTGCTCGAACCCCGCACACACTGGGGCTTCGCGCCAAAAGAAAAAGCCTCGAGGATATCGAGGCTTTTAAGGTGGTGCCGCTTGTCGGAATCGAACTGACGACCTACCGCTTACAAGGCGGGTGCTCTACCAACTGAGCTAAAGCGGCGCAGGCAGTATTGTAACCTAACTTCTTCGCGTTACTTCACACGCGTGAGCGTTGGTCGACCAGGCGGTGATGTCGGCGCTGGCGGCTCATCGTCTGAACCTTTGTCCGCATGCTGCGTTTCCACTGCACTCAACGCAGGGCGTGCTGCGGCAGGCTTGTGCGCTATAGCGCCATCAGTTGTAGATGAGACATCCATCGGAAAAGACATTCCTTGCCCGTTTTCGCGCGCATAAATTGCCATCACACGATTGATAGGAACCATGATTTCACGAGGCACGCCACCAAAACGCGCTTTGAATTCAATGAACTCATTACCAAGCTTCATGCCCGCCGTTGCATCGTAGCCAACGTTCAAAACGATCTCGCCTTTTTTAACATACTCCATTGGCACCTGCACAGTCTCATCGACAACGACAACCATGTAAGGGGTATAGCCGTTGTCGGTGCACCATTCGTGCAAAGCACGCAATAGATATGGACGGGTAGAGGATGCGTCTGGAGCGTTCAACATAGCAATTATTTACGCATGACCTTTTCAGAAGGCGTGAGCGCTTCAATGTAGGCAGGACGCGAGAAGATGCGCTCAGCGTATTTCAGCAAAGGCGCAGCGTTCTTTGACAGATCAATACCGTAGTGATCCAAGCGCCACAGCAACGGAGCAATGGCCACATCAAGCATAGAGAAGCTCTCGCCCAACATGTATTTGTTTTTCAAGAACACGGGGGCCAACTGTGTCAAGCGGTCACGGATATGAGCGCGAGCTTTTTCCAACGCTTTGTCATTGGCCTTGGTAACGCGAGATTCCAAGGTAGTCACATGCGTGAACAGCTCTTTTTCAAAATTCAACAAGAACAAACGCACTCGGGCGCGCTCAACAGGATCACCGGGCATCAACTGTGGGTGCGGAAAGCGCTCGTCGATGTACTCGTTGATGATGTTTGATTCATACAAAATGAGATCACGCTCGACCAAGATTGGCACTTGACCGTAAGGGTTCATCACATTGATGTCTTCGGGCTTGTTGTAAAGATCAACATCGCGAATTTCAAAATCCATGCCTTTTTCGAACAAGACAAAACGGCAGCGATGTGAATAGGGACACGTAGTTCCCGAGTAAAGCACCATCATGATGGGCAGCTCCTAAAAATCAAAAAGAGTGGCAGGCAAACCTGTCACTCCGTGAGGTGGCAACAGGCACAAGGCCCGTTGCCGAATTTATGCAATTACTTGACGTCTTTCCAGTAGGAAGCATTCAAGCGCCATGCGATGAACATAAAACCTGCCAAGAACAACAACACAAACACACCAAGGCGTGTACGCGTGGTTTGGGCAGGTTCAGCCATCCATTGCAAGTACCCTACGAGGTCACCCATGGCTTGGTCGTACTCTTGCTCGGTCATCTTGCCTGGCTTGGTTTGCTCCCAGCCTTTGAAGACTTCGTGGCCATCATGCGATTCGAACACAGGGCGACGCTCGCCTTGCAGCTCCCACAACACGTGAGGCATGCCCACGTTAGGGAACACCAAGTTGTTCCAACCCGTGGCTTTGGTTTCGTCACGGTAGAACGTGCGCATGTAGGTGTAGAGGTAGTCTGCACCTGTGCCGTTGTGGCCAGCGCGTGAACGTGCGATCACAGTCAAGTCAGGAGGCGTTGCACCAAACCACTCTTTGGCCTGTTTAGGGTCAATGTTGGCTTTCATGGTGTCGCCAACTTTTTCAGTCGTGAACAACAAGTTGTCTTTGATCTGCTGCTCTGTCAAACCGATGTCTTTCAAACGGTTGTAACGCATGAATGCGGCCGAGTGGCAGTTCAAGCAGTGATTCACAAAGAGTTTGGCGCCGTTTTGCAAAGCGGCTTGATCGTTGATTTTGTTAGGCGCTTTGTCCCAGGCAATGCCGCCGCCCGATGCTTGCGCACCTGCAACGACACCAAGGGCCAATGCCAAGCTGAGAATGATTTTTTTCATGGTTATGTTCTCCGTGAATCTCAGTGAGGCGTGAAAGTGATGCGATCAGGCACAGGCTTGGTTTCGCCGATGCGGCTCCAAATCGGCATCAACAAGAAGAAGCCGAAATAGAACAAGGTACCCACTTGCGACACGCGCTCGCCGATGGCGGATGGCGGTTGAACCCCCAAGTAAGCCAGGATGATGAAGTTCACCACGAACACGGCGTACATGTACTTGTGCCAGTCAGGACGGTAGCGGATCGATTTGACACCGCAGTTGTCCAACCAAGGCAAGAAGAACAGGATGATCACAGCGCCACCCATCACGACCACACCCCAGAATTTGGCGTCGATCGAGAGCATGAGCAAGGACACGAACACAGCTGCACCCACCACGCCAGCTTTGACGATTTTTGGCAGATTGGTTTTGGCCGCGCCGAAGTAGGCACCGGCCAAAACGCAAGCGATCAAGACGTACATCATTTCGCTGGTGATCGCACGCAACATCGAATAGAAGGGCGTGAAGTACCACACTGGCGCAATGTGCAACGGTGTCTTCAATGGATCCGCAGGGATGAAGTTGTTGTATTCGAGGAAGTAACCACCGAATTCAGGTGCAAAGAAGATCACAGCACTGAACACCAACAAGAAGCCACTCACGCCCAAGATGTCGTGCACGGTGTAGTAAGGATGGAAAGGCACGCCGTCGAGCGGGTGACCGTTGGCATCTTTCGGTGCGTTCGGGCCTTTGATTTCCACGCCGTCTGGGTTGTTGGAGCCCACTTCGTGCAACGCAATGATGTGCGCTACCACCAAGCCCAACAGGACGAGTGGCACAGCAATCACGTGGAAGCTGAAGAAACGGTTCAAAGTGGCGTCGCCCACCACGTAGTCACCACGAATCAGCAAAGCCAAGTCGGGGCCCACGAAAGGCACAGCAGCAAACAAGTTCACGATCACTTGAGCGCCCCAATAGGACATTTGGCCCCATGGCAACAAGTAACCCATGAAGGCTTCAGCCATCAAGGCCAAGAAGATGGCACAGCCGAACAACCACACCAATTCACGTGGTTGACGGTATGAACCGTAGATCAAACCACGGTACATGTGCATGTAAACCACAATGAAGAACGCAGAAGCGCCTGTGGAATGCATGTAGCGGATTAACCAGCCCCATGGCACGTCGCGCATGATGTATTCAACCGAAGCGAATGCCAAACCTGCATCAGGCTTGTAATGCATGACCAAGAAGATACCGGTCACGATTTGAATCACCAGCACCAACATGGCCAAAGAGCCAAAGAAGTACCAGAAGTTGAAGTTCTTAGGTGCGTAGTACTCAGAGAGGTGCTCTTTGTACATTTTTGAAGCTGGGAAACGGTTGTCCACCCAGTTCAACAATTTTTCGCCAGCGCTGGCGTTCGGGGAAATTTCTTTAAATTCAGCCATGGTGTGTCCTATCAGGCTTTCTTGTCTTCACCGATCAACAACTTTGTGTCGGAGAGGTACATGTGTGGCGGGACTTGGAGGTTGTCTGGTGCGGGCTTGTTTTTAAACACGCGACCAGCAATATCGAAGGTTGAACCGTGGCAAGGGCACAAGAAGCCACCGTTCCAATCATCGGGCAATGAAGGTTGTGCGCCTGTTTGAAACTTATCCGAAGGCGAGCAACCCAAGTGCGTGCAAATACCCACAGCCACAAAAATTTCTGGCTTGATCGAGCGAGCTTGGTTACGTGCGTATGCGGGCGTGAACTCATCTTGCTTGCGTTCTGATTTGGGGTCAGCCAACTGAGCTTCGGTCTTATTCAAAGATTCAAGCTGCTCAGGTGTGCGCTTGACGATCCAAACGGGCTTACCGCGCCATTCGACCGTCATTTTCTCGCCGGGTTTCAGGGCAGAAATATCGACTTCCACAGCAGCACCAGCGGCTTTGGCACGCTCGGAGGGCTGAAATGTACTAACGAATGGCACAGCAACTGCTGCACCGCCGACTGCACCTGCGCATGTCGAGGCAATCAGCCACGTGCGTTTACTGGTGTCTACTGGGGTGTCACTCATGGAATTCCTCAAACAATCATCACTGGTTGGGCTAACCATTCATTGTAGCTGACCGCCAAAGTGCTCCTTCTTTTGGAATGGCTTCCACTGCAAGCTTGGGGTAAGCAGGTGATTATTCGAATACTTTTATACACACAAAGGAATAAATATGTTGAAAGAGTTCAAAGCGTTTGCAATGCGAGGCAATGTCATCGATTTGGCAGTCGGCGTCATCATTGGCGCTGCGTTTGGAAAAATCGTTGACTCGGCTGTCAACGACTTAATCATGCCCATCGTGGCGGCATTCATTGGCCATCTCGACTTCTCTAATTTCTTTCTTATTCTTGGCACTGCCCCTGAAGGCACCGCAATGACACTAGACGCATTAAAGAAAGCGGGCGTGCCTGTATTTGCCTACGGCAACTTCATCACCGTTGCCGTGAATTTTGTGATCTTGGCATTCATCATTTTCTTGATGATCAAACAAATCAGCCGAATCAAAGGTGATGCTGACACACAAGCCGCGGCAGCACCTAAAGAAGAAATATTGTTGCTGCGCGACATTCGCGACAGCTTAAAAAAGTAAGCGGTGCTAGCGGCACATGGCTCGCGCCATGACGACCGCCGCTAACAAACTAGACGCATCGGCCTTTGCCGTACCCGCCACATCAAAGGCGGTGCCGTGGTCAGGGCTGGTGCGCACCAAGGGAAGACCTAAAGTGACGTTAACGCCTTGCTCCACGCCAAGGTACTTCACAGGAATCAAACCTTGGTCGTGGTACATCGCAATCACCACATCAAACTCCCCCGGTTGACCATTCTTGGCGCGTGCGCGCATGAACACGGTGTCGGGCGCAAAAGGCCCACTCACTCGCATACCTTCTGCTCGCGCTTGTTGCAAAGCCGGAATGATGATGTCGAGTTCTTCGCGCCCCATCAATCCGCCCTCGCCTGCATGCGGATTTAGACCCGCCACGGCCATGTGCGGCACTCGACCTGTAGCCGCCAACTCTGCATCATGCGTGATGCGCAGGGTTTGCAAAATATTGTCGACCGTCACGGCTTCAATCGCTTGACGCAACGACACATGGATGCTGACCAACACAGTTCTCAGATCGGGGTTCGCCAACATCATGCGCACTGGCATATCGTCAACTGCCACACCCGCATGCGCTGCAGCGCATGCTTGCAACATCTCTGTATGACCTGGAAACGGTACCCCCGCAGCAAACAGTGCTTCTTTGTGCAAGGGTGCAGTCACCATCGCGGACAACTCACCGCGCAACGCAGCTTGCGCAGCCCACACCACACAGTCCGCCGCCAACTTACCGGCAGCGGCACTGATGTGGCCCCATGCGGGCAATTGGCCAGCAACCAATGGCGGCGTCACTTGCAACACTGGAATGGTCAAAGGCGCAACGACATGCGTCACGTCAGCCAAGCTAGGCACAAGCTGAACATGCATTTGAGGCTCATGCAACTCACACTGAGCCAAAAGCAAGACCGCACGTTGCATCACCGCCAAGTCCCCCACCACGACGCAACCTTGCATTTGCTCAGGCTCATCGCGAAACGCTTTGACGATGATCTCGGGACCAATGCCCGCGGCATCACCCAGCGTGATGGCGATGGGCTTGAAATGGTCAACCATACTCATGTGAGGAAGCCCATCACGCGGGGTTATCAATTTCAATGAACTGGTGGGTGATGCCTAATTGCGCAGCCACATGGGCGGCAACCGCAGGCGCACCATAACGCTCAGTTGCATGATGACCACAAGCCAAGAATGCAACACCAGTTTCGCGTGCCAAGTGCGCTTGTGGTTCTGATATTTCGCCTGTGATGAACGCATCCACACCCGCAGCGATCGCTGCTTCGAAATAACTTTGCGCACCGCCCGTGCACCACGCCACTTTGCGAATTTCTTTATCGTTGGCTTGCACCACCACCGGTGCTCGGCCCAACGCGAGCGACACGGCAGACGACAGCTCCTGCACGTTTGCAAAAACTTCACCATCGACGCGTGTGCCCCACATGCCTAAATCTTGTTCACCAAATAGGCCTTGCGCCTGCAAACCTAAACGCTTGCCCAACTGTGCGTTGTTGCCTAGCTCGGGATGCGCATCCAGCGGCAAGTGATATGCCAACAAATTGATGTTGTGCGCCAGCAGCAATTGCAAACGCTGCTTCATCCAGCCTGTCACCGTGCCATCTTGCCCGCGCCAAAACAAACCGTGATGAACGAAAATAGCATCGGCCTTGGCGTCAATCGCTGCCTCAATCAATGCACGACACGCCGTGACACCCGACACCATGTGGCGAATGGTGTCAACCCCTTCAACTTGCACACCGTTGGGGCCGTAGTCTTTGAACCTCGCAGGCTGCAACAAATCATTGCAGGCCTCCAATAAATTTTGGCGTGACGCCGCGTGGCTCATCGTGACTCCTTCGGCTTAGGACGTTGTGCCGGTGTGACATCCAGCGTCATCCGTTGGTTACGACGCACCACGTCCATCTTGACGCTTTTGCCTGGCGTAAGTGCTGCAATTTGCGTCAACAACTCACCCACACTTTTCACAGGCTGGCCTGCAACGCTGAGCAGCAAATCACCGGGGCGCAAACCTGCGATGGCTGCTGGACCGTTTTGCAACACCCCTGTGATGATGACGCCTTCGGTTTGCTTCAAACCAAAAGTCTCGGCCAACTCCGCCGTCAACTCCAAAGGCTCAATACCTATCCAACCACGTATAACTTGACCATCACGCACAATGCCTTCCAACACCTGGCGCGCAGTCGACACAGGGATAGCAAAACCAATACCCATATTGCCCCCCGAACGCGAATAGATGGCTGTGTTGATACCAATCAAATGGCCATTCACATCCACCAACGCGCCGCCGGAATTACCGGGGTTGATGGCCGCATCGGTTTGGATAAAGTTCTCAAACGTGTTGATACCAAGCTGGTTGCGCCCCAAAGCTGACACGATCCCACTGGTCACAGTCTGTCCCACACCAAAGGGGTTGCCAATGGCAAGCACGCGATCACCGACTTGCGCCGTGTCAGAGTTACCTAAAGCAATGACGGGCAAACGTTCAAGGTTGATACGCAAAATAGCCAAATCAGTATCGGGGTCAGCGCCAATGACCTGCGCCACCGCATGACGACTATCGCTGAGCGTGACTTCAATCTCTTGCGCGCCATCAATCACATGGTTATTGGTGAGGATGTAACCCTCAGGGCTGACGATCACACCACTGCCCAACCCCTGCTGCGGCAATTCATCCTCGCGGTCGCCATAGAAGAAGCGAAACCACGGGTCGTTTTGATAGTCTGGTTTAGGCGCCTTCGCCTGCGTGGTGGCAATGCTCACCACAGCGGGCGATGCCACTTTGGCGGCGGGGCTTAAGCTGCCTGGCAGCACAACACCTGTGGCGTTAGGTGCCGCTTCTAGTAAAGTCACACCCGTAAGTTGCGCGCGATGGTTGATCCACTCGGGCTTCAATGTCGCGACCACAAACCAAACCGCCACCATGACGGTAACAACTTGCGAGAACAACAACCAGTGACGTTTCATGGGTTGTTAGCGCTGCGCTTATTCGGCGTCAGGCGCTTGTGTGTGTTGAATGAACAATTTTGCCGCCCAAATGCCGATTTCGTACAGCACACACATGGGAATGGCCAGTGCCAATTGCGACACAACATCTGGCGGTGTCACGATGGCCGCAATGATGAAGGCCAACACGATGAAGTAAGCGCGGAAATCTTTGAGCTTTTGAATTGACACCAAATTCATGCGTGCCAACACGATCACCACGATAGGCACTTCAAACGCCAAACCAAAGGCAATGAACATGGTCAGCACAAAGCTCAAATAAGCTTCGATATCTGGTGCAGCGGTGATGCTCTTAGGCGCAAAGCTTTGAATGAACTTAAACACCTGCCCAAACACAAAGAAGTAGCAAAACGCCACGCCAACCATGAACAGCACGGTGCTAGACACCACCAAAGGCAGCACCAGCTTCTTCTCGTGCGAATACAAGCCAGGCGCTACAAACGCCCACACCTGGTAAAGCACCACAGGCAACGCCAGCAAAAATGCCGTCATCATCAAAATCTTGAGGGGCACTAAAAATGGCGAGATCACCGAAGTGGCAATCAACGTTGCACCCGCTGGCAACTGCGCCACCAAAGGCGCAGCCAGCAAGTCGTACAACTCAGCGGGGCCAGGGTAGATGGCCAATGCAGCGCCCGCGATCAACACCGCAATCGCAGCCTTGACCAAACGGTCGCGCAGCTCAATCAAGTGCTGCACAAAGGGCTGCTCGGTGCCAGCCAATTCGTCTTGGGAAGATGTATCAGACATGTTCAGAACGCTTCACTGGGCGAAAACGCGCCACACGTGCGGCACTTGATTGCGCCTTGGTGCGCACACCTTGACGAGCTTTGTACCAATGCGGCGTAGCGCCACGCTTGAGACGCCATTTTTTACCTGGGTTTTGATAGCTAGGTGGCGGCGGGGCCAAAGGCTCGTAGTGATCAGATGAAATACCAGCCGTGGTTTCGGCCCAATCTTTTTCAAAGTCGCTGGCGGCAGTGTGCACCGAGTGCTCTACATCACGAGCAGCAGACTCCATCGTCTCTTTCATCTTCTTGAGCTCGTCGAGCTCCATCGTGCGATTGACCTCGGCCTTCACATCCGCAACGTAACGCCTAGCTTTGCCGATCAAGGTACCCATCGTGCGTGCCACGCTAGGCAACTTTTCGGGGCCAATGACGACCAGCGCCACGGCACCGACCACCGCAATTTTGGAAATATCTAAATCAAACAAAACAAACGATCAACAGCAATTAAGGCTTGTGTTTGACTTCAACGTCAATGGTGTTTTTGTCAGCAGACACAGCTGCAGGTGGCGTTGCTGGTTTTTCTTCAGCAGCGGTAGAAGCCCCGCCATCTTTCATTCCGTCTTTGAAACCTTTGACAGCGCCGCCTAAGTCAGCACCAATGTTTTTGAGTTTCTTTGTACCGAACACCAAGACCACGATCAGCAACACGATCATCCAGTGCCAAATTGAAAACGAACCCATGTGGAACTCCTAAATTAATTCAGTCAATTCTAATCAGCCGCGCAGCCATGGGCGTGGACCACCCATGACATGCCAGTGCATATGGTGGACTTCTTGCCCGCCCTCAGCGCCAGTATTGGTCACGATGCGAAAGCCCCCTTCTGGGTAAGGTCTTGCGCCTTCTTGGAACGCCAACTTAGGCGCCAGCAACATCATGCGTCCCAACAAACCTTCGTGCTCTGGCGTGGCATGTGCCACCGATGGAATGTGCAACTTAGGGATGATCAAAAAGTGCACAGGGGCCCAAGGGTTGATGTCGTGAAACGCGAAGATTTCGTCGTCCTCATACACCTTGCGCGATGGGATTTTGCCCGCAATGATTTTGCAAAAAATGCAGTTCTCGTCTGTCATACCGTCCTCACTCGCCTGCGTCTTCACGCGCTTGTGCTTTGCGCAACGCTTTTTCTTCCAGGCCGCTCAAGCCTTCGCGGCGTGCCAGCTCGTCCACCACGTCTGAAGGCTTCAAGCCATAGTGCGCCAAAGCAATCATGCTGTGAAACCACAGATCGGCCACTTCGTACACCAGCTTAGAGGCGTCACCACCGTGGTCCACGTCTTTGGCGGCCATCACGGTTTCGGTGGCTTCTTCGCCAATCTTCTTCAAAAAGGCGTCAGGCCCTTTGTGCAACAAGCGCGAGACGTAGCTCTTCTCGGGGTCGCCGCCATTGGCGGGCTTGCGGCTTTCAATCACGTCAGCCAGACGTTGCAATGTGTCTAAATTGTTGGGGGAACTCATGGTGTTCACTTGTAAATGGATTCGGGGTCTTTCAGCACAGGCTCGCAAGCGTGCCACGCTTCGCCTTCAAGGCGCTGGTAGAAGCAGCTATGACGGCCAGTATGGCAGGCAATGCCGGGCTCGTGCCCTTCTTGCGTCACCTTGAGCAACACCACGTCGTTGTCGCAGTCGATGCGAATGTCGTGCACCGTTTGCACATGGCCCGACTCTTCGCCCTTGAACCACAGCTTGTTGCGTGAACGGCTGAAATACACCGCACGCTTGAGCTCAGCCGTTTTTTGCAGCGCCTCTCGGTTCATCCACGCAAACATCAGCACATCGCCGCTGTCTTTTTCTTGGGCGATCACGGGTACCAACCCCTTGTCGTCCCATTTGATGTTGTCTAGCCAGTTGTTGCTCATGTTTATCTCGTGATGTGTTTACAACCGCACAGGAATCCCACGCTCTCGCATCCGCTCTTTCGCCTGCTGCACGGTGTACTCGCCGTAGTGGAAGATGCTCGCAGCCAGCACGGCATCAGCGCCGCCTTGCTGCACGCCGTCGGCCAAGTGGTCTAGGTTGCCCACACCGCCTGAGGCAATCACGGGCACGGGCACGATGTCAGACACAGCACGGGTGAGCTGCAAGTCAAAGCCGCTCTTCGTACCGTCGCGGTCCATGCTGGTGAGCAAGATTTCGCCTGCGCCGTAGTCGGCCATTTGCTTGGCCCATGCCACGGCATCAAGGCCCACGTTTTTGCGGCCACCGTGGCTGAACACATCCCAGCCGGGGCCGACGGGCAAACCGTTTGCACCTATGCGTTGTTGGTCTTCGGCAGTGCGGCGTTTGGCATCGATGGCTACCACGATGCACTGCGCGCCGTATTTGGCCGAGGCATCGCGAATGACTTGTGGGTTGGCAATTGCCGCCGAGTTAAAGCTCACTTTGTCAGCACCAGCGTTGAGCATGCGGCGCACGTCGTCGACGGTGCGCACACCACCGCCCACAGTGAGGGGGATGAACACTTGACTGGCCACGGCTTCGATGATGTGAAGAATCACATCGCGCGCGTCGCTGGTGGCGGTGATGTCCAAGAAGGTGAGCTCGTCAGCGCCTTGGTCGTTGTAGCGTGCTGCGATTTCCACAGGGTCGCCTGCATCGCGCAGCTCGACGAAGTTGACGCCTTTGACCACGCGACCGCCGGTCACGTCGAGGCAAGGAATGATGCGCTTAGCAAGCATAGAGATCCAAAGAGTTCTTCAAGAAACGGTTAAACGCTGCCAGCCAACCCATTGGCCACCAGCGGGAATCGAGATGGGTTCAAACACCTGCGCGGCTTCCACGCAGAGCATGCGTGCAAAGCCTTGGGCGGGCATGTCAGCCAAGGCGGCGCACTTGCTCTCGCCTGGGTTCCACACCACCGAATTGGCCCATGAGGGGCTTTGTTCAATTTGCAAGGTGGCTGAACCGTCTTGTACGTGCAGCGGCTTCGCTGAAGCGTCATACACACGGTCAAACTCGCCATCAAAGTACAGCGCCTCGTCGGCCAAGCCATGCACATCCACCACCGAGTCCCACTCTGGGCGGCCACCCAAGCCACGCAGCTCGGTCAGGTCAATGTCGTCAACCGCTAGGTACGTGTGCAATGCGCCGGTGAAGTGCAAGTCGCTATCTGCCTTGCTACCCGCTTCTGTGTTGTTGACGGTGAGTGTGATGGTGAGCTCGCCAGGGGAAAGCGCCACGCGCAACTGAGCCACAAAGGCTTGCGGCCAAATAGCGAGCGTGTCGGCGTTGGTGCTGAGGGTGAAGTCAATGTGCGCGGCGTTTTGCGCTGATTTTTGATCGACATCGCCATCACCAAGGCCCTTGCCCGTTTGCGCAGTCTCGTCAATTTTCCAAGCCATGTTGCGGGCAAACCCATGCTTGGGCAAGATGCCGCGCTGGTTGAACTGAGGGAAGCACACCGGCACACCGCCACGGATGGCAGATGTGCCATCCCACAGGTTGTTGGGGCTTAAAAACAAACGCTCGCGGCCTTGGCTGATCCACGACAACACATGCGCACCTTGCACGGCCACCAGCACGGTGTCGCCGCAAGGCAAGGTCAAGCGCTGGCAGGCAAGGCCTTGGTAAATTTCAGAAGTGGGGATAGACATGGCGGGGTATTTAGGCGCTGGCCGCGCTACCCGCAGTCATGCATTTAGCCATTGAGTTCGTCAGCGCGGGCTTGGGCTTTTTCAAAGTCCAAATCGCCGCTGTAAATGGCGCGACCGCAAATCACACCTTCCACGCCCTCGCCTTCCACGGCGCACAGCTGTTCGATGTCGGCCATGTTGGACAAACCGCCCGAGGCGATGATCGGGATAGACACAGCTTGGGCCAGTTTGACGGTGGCGTCGATGTTGATGCCCGTCAGCATGCCATCACGGCCAATGTCGGTGTAGATGATGGACTCGACGCCGTAGTCTTCAAACTTCTTGCCAAGGTCAGCCACGTCGTGGCCGGTGAGCTTGCTCCAACCGTCGGTAGCGACTTTGCCGTCTTTGGCATCGAGGCCGACGATGATGTGGCCGCCAAAGGCGCTGCACGCGTCGCGCAAGAAGCCGGGGTTCTTCACGGCGGCTGTGCCAATGATGACGTAGCGCAAGCCAGCGTCGATGTATTTTTCAATCGTGTCGAGGTCGCGAATGCCGCCACCCAATTGCACAGGGATGTCGTGACCCACGGCTTTCAAAATGGCTTTGATGGCCGCTTTGTTTTGGGGTGTGCCGGCGAATGCGCCGTTCAAGTCGACCAAGTGCAGGCGACGTGCGCCTTTGGCCACCCAGTTGAGCGCCATTTGCGCTGGGTCTTCACCGAAGGTGGTGGATTGCTCCATGTCGCCTTGTTTGAGGCGCACGCAATGTCCGTCTTTGAGGTCAATGGCAGGAATTAAATACATGATGGCGTTAAAAGTTCAAGGGTTCCAGTGCAGAAAATTGCGGAACAAGGCCAAGCCATGTGCCGCACTTTTTTCTGGGTGAAATTGTGTCGCAAAAAGGTTGTCGCGGGCCACGGCGCATGTAAAAAGGCCGCCGTAGTCGGTTTGGGCTGCGCTATGCGCTGAATTGGTGGGGCGCGCGTAAAAGCTGTGCACAAAGTAAAAGTAGCTGGCATCTGGAATGCCTTGCCACAGGGCGTGCGGCTGGGCTTGCAACACTTGGTTCCAGCCCATTTGCGGCACTTTGAAACGGCTGCCATCGGCTTGGGTGCGGCCAGCCAAATCAAACTTCACCACCTCGCCAGGAATCAAACCCAAGCCGGGTGTGTCGCCCTCGGCGCTGTGGTCGAGCATCATTTGCATACCCACGCACACGCCAAACAAAGGTTTTTTGTCGGCGGCGTCCAGCACGGCTTCAAGCAAGCCCGACTCGCGCAACTCACGCATGCAGTCAGGCATAGCGCCTTGGCCGGGTAACACCACACGATGCGCATCGCGCACCACTTGCGGGTCAGAGGTGACGATCACCTCGGCATGGTCCACAACTGAGGCAGCATGCATGACCGCCTGCGCCACAGAGCGCAAGTTGCCCATGCCGTAGTCAACGACGGCGACTTTGTTATTCATACGCGCGAGGGATCACAAGCTTCCCTTGGTGGATGGAATCATGCCGGCTGAGCGTGGGTCGAGTTCAAGTGCTGCACGCAAGGCGCGGGCAAAGGCTTTGAACACGGTCTCAGCTTGGTGATGCGCGTTTTCACCGCGCAGGTTGTCGATGTGCAGCGTCACGAAGGCGTGGTTCACAAAGCCTTGGAAAAACTCAAAGGCCAGCTGGCTGTCAAACTCGCCAATCATGCCGCTCTTGAACGGCACATGCATGATGAGGCCGGGGCGACCCGAGAAGTCCACCACCACGCGGCTGAGCGCTTCGTCGAGCGGCACATAGGCGTGGCCATAACGACGAATGCCTTTTTTGTCACCCACCGCTTTGGCAAACGCTTGGCCCAAAGTGATGCCCACGTCTTCCACGGTGTGGTGGCCGTCGATGTGCAAGTCGCCCTTGGCTTGGATGTCGAGGTCGATCAAGCCATGACGCGCGATTTGGTCGAGCATGTGGTCAAAGAAACCAATGCCAGTGGAGAGCTTGGATTGGCCCGTGCCGTCGAGGTTAATCTTGACGGTGATTTGGGTCTCTGCCGTGTTGCGGCTGACTTCGGCAGTACGTGCTGCGGTTTGGGATGTCATGTCGTGACTTTCGATGAAGAGAGAGCGGCTTGCAGAGCAGTCAAGAACTGTTTGTTTTCGTCGGGGGTGCCCAAGTTCACGCGCAAACAATTGGCCAGCAATGGGTGCATTTTAGAAACGTTCTTCACCAGCACCTGGCGGGCCTTGAGCGCTTCAAAAACTCGGTTGGCGGCATCGATATCAGTGTCGGTGTTGCCATCAAAGCGCAGCACCATCATGTTGGCTTCGCTGGCATAGGGCGTGACGCCTGCCATGTGCTGCAAAGTTTTGAACATCGCATCGCGCTCAGAACGGATGGTGGCGGCTTGCTGGGCAAACACATCGGTGTGCTCCAGCGCAAACAAAGCGCATTCCGCGTTGAGCACGCTCACGTTGTACGGTGGGCGCAGTTTGTCTACTTCGTTGATGAGCGCGGCGGGGGCAATCATGTAGCCCAAGCGAATGCCAGCCAAACCAAACTTGGACAAGGTGCGCATCAGCAGCACATGGGCATTTGCCTCTGGGTGCTGGCGGATTTCGGTTAGCCAGCTTTTGCTGGAGAAAGGCTGATACGCCTCGTCCATCACCACCAAGCCACCGTAGGCGCTGACCTGCGTGATGAGGCGGCGAATGGTGTCGGCATCCCACAAATTAGCCGTGGGGTTGTTGGGATAGGCAATGTAAACAATGGCGGGTTCGTGCTGCGCAATAGCCGCAGACATGGCTGCTTCGTCCAACTCAAAGTCGGCCTTCAGCGGCACGCCGATGTAGTTCAACCCTTGCAACTTGGCGCTCATGCCATACATCACAAAGCCAGGCTCTGGGGCCAGCACTTTGGCCTGTTCTTGCGCATGCGGCACAGCACACGCCATTGACAACAAAGAAATGAGTTCGTCAGAGCCGTTGCCCAACATGAGGCCCAAGCCCGCAGGTAAATCGACGTAACGCGCCAGCGCAGTTTTCAGGTCGTCGATGCGTGCGCCGGGGTAACGATTGACTTCCACCGCACCCAAACGCGCACCCAGCTGGGCCTGTAATTCGGGCGAGAGTGTGAATGGGTTTTCCATCGCGTCGAGCTTGACCATGCCCACCGAGTGCTGCACGACATAGGCGTGCATGGCTTGAACATCGGGCCGAATGAAGCGCAAGGCTTTGTTTGTTTGAGTCGTCATATCGGTCAGTCTTTCTTCAAACGAAACTCAGCCGCCATCGCGTGGGCTTGCAAGCCTTCGCCATAGGCCAACACGGCGGCAATCTTGCCCAGCGTTTGTGCGCCCTGCTCGCTCACTTCGATCAGGCTGCTGCGCTTTTGAAAGTCGTACACGCCCAAGGGCGAGCTGAAACGCGCGGTGCCGCTGGTGGGCAACACGTGGTTGGGGCCCGCGCAGTAGTCGCCCAAGCTCTCACTCGTGTACGCGCCCAAGAAGATGGCGCCAGCGTGCTTGAGCAAGGGCTCCCATTTGTGAGGCTCGTTGCTCGACACCTCTAGGTGTTCGGGCGCAATGCGGTTGCTGATGGCGCAGGCTTCTTCCATGCTGCGGGTGTGGATGAGCACACCACGGCCATTGAGTGATTTTTCGATGATGTCTTTGCGCGGCATTTGCGGCAACAAGCGCTCAATCTCAGCTTGCACACGGTCGATGTAGGCGGCATCGGGGCACAGCAACACGCTTTGCGCCAGCTCGTCGTGCTCGGCTTGGCTGAACAAATCCATCGCCACCCAATCGGCGGGGGTGGAGCCATCGGCCAGCACCAAAATTTCGCTGGGGCCTGCAATCATGTCGATGCCCACGGTGCCAAACACGCGGCGCTTGGCCGCTGCCACATAGGCGTTGCCGGGGCCGGTGATTTTGTCCACCGCTGGCACCGTGGCTGTGCCATAGGCCAAAGCTGCCACGGCCTGTGCGCCACCGATGGTGAAGGCGCGGCTCACGCCGGCCACGTAGGCAGCAGCCAACACGAGCGGGTTCTTTTCGCCACGCGAGGCATTGGCCGAGCTTCTGTCTCGTGCGGGTGTGGGCACCACCATGATGATTTCGCCCACGCCTGCCACATGCGCAGGAATGGCGTTCATCAACACGCTGGAGGGATAAGCAGCTTTGCCACCAGGCACATAGATGCCCACACGGTCAAGCGGCGTGACTTTTTGGCCTAGCAACGTGCCATCGGCATCGCGGTAAGTCCAGCTTTCGCCGCTGGCTTTCTTTTGGGCCTCGTGGTAGCTGCGCACGCGTGCGGCGGCGGCTTGCAAGGCATCGCGTTGCTCGGCGGGCAAGCCATCGAAGGCGGCTTTGAGTTCATTTTGCGTCAGCTCCAACGCAGCCATGCTGTCGACCTTCAGGCCGTCAAAGCGCTCGGTGTAATCCAGCACGGCGGCATCGCCACGCTTTTGCACGTCGGCCAAGATGTCGGCCACGCGTTGCTCGATGGCCGCGTCGGTGTCGGCAGACCAATGCAGACGCGCTTTGAAATCGGCTTCAAAGGTGGGGCTGGTGGTCGAGAGACGAAGCGGTTTGGCCATCTTGTGTACGTGTGTGGTGAAAGGTTTATTTGGCAAGCGCGGCAGAAAACGCGTCGATGATGCGGCGAATGTCGGCCTGCTTCATCTTGAGCGCGGCTTGGTTGACCACCAAGCGCGAGCTGATATCCATGATGCGCTCAACTTCGACCAAGTGGTTGGCTTTGAGCGTGTTGCCGGTCGACACCAAGTCAACGATGGCATCGGCCAAGCCAGTGAGCGGGGCCAATTCCATGGAGCCATAGAGCTTGACCAAATCCACGTGCACGCCTTTGGTGGCGAAGAAGTCACGCGCGATGGTGGTGTACTTGGTCGCCACTTTCAAGCGTGCGCCTTGTTTGACCATGGCCGCATAGTCGAAGTCTGAACGCACGGCCACGCTCATGCGACATTTGGCGATTTGCAAATCAAGGGGTTGGTACAGGCCCGCAGTGGCTACACCGCCTGACACACCACCGCCGTGTTCGATCAAAGTATCGAGACCGGTCACGCCCAAATCAGCGCCGCCGTATTGCACATAGGTGGGCACGTCGGATGCACGGACCAGCACCACGCGCACATTCGCGTGGTTGGTGGGCAAGATCAGCTTGCGAGATTTTTCTGGATCTTCGAGCACCTCAATGCCTGCGGCTTTGAGCAGCGGCATGGTTTCATCAAAGATGCGGCCCTTGGAGAGCGCGAGGGTAATCATGATTTGACTCTTTCAATGTCAGCGCCAATGGCGCGCAGCTTGGCTTCCATCTTGTCGTAGCCACGGTCCAAGTGGTAGATGCGGTCCACCAAGGTTTCGCCATCGGCCACCAAGCCAGCAATCACCAACGAGGCAGAGGCGCGCAAGTCGGTGGCCATCACGGTGGCACCCGAGAGTTTTTGCACGCCTTCAAGCACCGCCACTTTGCCGTCGATTTGGATGTGTGCGCCCAAGCGTACCAACTCGTTGACGTGCATGAAGCGGTTTTCAAAAATCGTTTCAGTCACCTTCGATGCGCCCTTGGCAATCGCGTTCAACACCATGAACTGCGCTTGCATGTCGGTGGGAAAGCCTGGGTATTCGGTGGTGCGGAAGTTTTGCGCCTTGAGGTGCTCATACGCGGGCGCAGTGCCTTGAATGCGAATGCCGTCTTCGTTGGCCGTGACGGTGGCCCCTGCATCGCGCAGCTTGTCGATGACCGCGTCCAAATGGTCGGCACGGGCATGGCGCAAAAACACATCGCCGCCCGTGGCAGCCACTGCGCACAAGAACGTGCCAGCTTCAATGCGGTCGGCCACCACTTTGTGGGTGCAACCGTGCAGGCGTTCCACACCTTGGATGTGAATGCGGCTGGTGCCGTGGCCTTCAATCTTCGCGCCCATGGCAATGAGCATTTCGGCCAAGTCTGGAATTTCTGGCTCTTGTGCGGCGTTTTCTAAAACGGTTTCGCCTTCAGCCAAAGTCGCGGCCATCAAGAAGTTTTCAGTACCGGTGACCGTGACCATGTCGGTGGCAATGCGTGCGCCTTTGAGGCGCGTGCGACCACCGCCCAGCTTAGCGATCATGTAGCCATGCTCCACATCAATCTCAGCACCCATGGCTTGCAAGCCTTTCAGGTGCTGATCCACAGGGCGCGAGCCAATGGCGCAACCACCGGGCAACGACACCTTGGCGTGGCCAAAGCGTGCCAACAAGGGGCCGAGTGCCAGCACCGAGGCACGCATGGTTTTCACCAGCTCATACGGAGCTTCAGGGTTGTTCAAACCACCGGCGTCCATGCTGACTGTGCCATCGTCTGCACGCTCAGCGGTGACGCCCATGTTGCGGATGAGCTTGAGCATGGTGGCCACGTCTTGCAACTGAGGCACGTTTTGCAAGGTCACAGGTTGGTCGGTCAACAAAGCAGCGCACAACTCGGGCAGTGCCGCGTTTTTGGCACCAGAAATCAGCACTTCACCGTTGAGGGTGCGACCGCCGCGAACAAGTAATTTATCCATCGTATTTCTTAAGCTTGAGAAGCAGCTTGCCATTCAGCAGGCGTGTAGGTTTTCATGGACAAAGCGTGCACTTCATCGGTTTTGATTTTTTCGCCCAAGGTGGCGTACACACGTTGGTGGCGTTGAATGAGGCGCTTGCCTTCAAACTCGGCCGACACCAAAGTGGCATACCAATGACGGCCATCGCCCTCGACGTGCAGGTGCTCGCAGGGCAGGCCTGAGGCGATCAACGTTTGTAACTCTTGTGCTGTCATCTTCATCCTCGAATCTTGTAGCCCGTGCGCAGCAAATGCAACGCCAAGGCCGACACCAAACACAGCGACACCCCCACCACACCCAAGCTCAGCCAAGGCGACACATCGCTCTTGCCAAAGAAGCCGAAGCGAAAACCGTCAATCATGTAGAAAAACGGGTTGAGGTGGCTCGCACTTTGCCAAAAGCTCGGCAGTGAGTGGATGGAATAAAACACGCCGCTCAAAAACGTCATCGGCATGATGATGAAGTTTTGGAACGCCGCCATCTGGTCAAACTTATCTGCCCACAAACCCGCGATCAAACCGAGCGCGCCGAGCATGAGCGCACCGAGCACAGAAAAGGCAATGGCCCACCAAGGTTCAGAGGGCATCAGTGAAAAACTCAACACCGATGACTGCCACACAAACAGCACACCCGCCAGCAACACGCCCATACCGACCACGAGGCCACGCACCATGGCCGACAACGCGTAGGCAAAAAACCAACTCCAATGCGACAGCGGCGTGAGCAACAAAAACACCAAGTTGCCCATGATCTTGCTTTGCACCATGGACGACGAGCTGTTGGCAAACGCGTTTTGCAACACGCTCATCATCACGAGGCCCGGAATCAAAAATGCGGTGTAGCTCACACCGTCATAGACCTGCACATGCGCTTCGAGCACATGGCCAAAAATCATCAGGTACATCACTGCCGTCAACACGGGCGCAGCCACGGTTTGGAAACCCACCTTCCAAAAGCGCAGCACCTCTTTGTAAAACAGCATGGTCCAGCCGGTCATCATGCTTGACCTCCGCAGGGCCGCCCCAAAGGGGGCAGTGAGTACACGAAGTGACGAACGTGGGGGCTCATGCCTGCTCTCCCGTTTCTTCGTTTTGGTGCATCACATCGAGGAACACATCTTCCAAATCGGCTTTGCGAATTTCAACGTCTTGCGCTTGCAGACCCGCTTCGCGCACGGCGGCGAGGTAGCGCTCAATCTCTAAAGCATCGTTGGCGGGGAACTGCACAATGCGCCCCGTCACACGTGCCTTGGCGGCGAGTGCGGCGGGCAACTCGGTGTCGAGCTTGAAGCGCAATACATTGCTGGACGCGGCTTTGAGCAACTCGCTGGTGCTATCGAGCGCCACCACTTTGCCGTTTTTCAACATAGCAATGCGGCCACACAAGGCTTCGGCTTCTTCAAGGTAATGCGTGGTCAGCAACACGGTGCTGCCCTCGCGGTTGAGCTTGGCAATGAACTGCCACAGCGTTTGGCGCAGCTCCACATCCACACCTGCAGTCGGCTCGTCCAGCACGATGACTGGGGGCTTGTGCACCAAGGCCTGCGCCACCAACATGCGACGCTTCATGCCGCCTGAGAGTTGGCGCATGTTGTGGTTGGCTTTATCGGTGAGGCCGAGGCTGTGCAACAGCTCGTCAATCCAATCGTCGTTGTGTTTAACACCGAAGTAGCCCGACTGAAACTTCAATGCTTCGCGCACATTGAAAAAGGGGTCAAACACCAGCTCTTGCGGCACCACACCCAACATGCGGCGGGCTTGGGCGGATTGGGTGGCTACATTCACGCCGCGCACCAACACCGCCCCCGAAGTGGCCTGAGCCAAACCAGCCAAGATGCTGATGAGGGTGGTCTTGCCCGCACCGTTGGGGCCTAAGAGACCGAAAAACTCTCCGTCTTGAATGTCAAAACACACGCCAGCGAGCGCCTGAAACGGACCTCGGGCGGTTTGAAAGGTTTTGGAGAGGGATTGAAAAGAAATAGCAGACATGGGTAGCCTTTGATTTTAAGGCTTTACCAATGCCCACATTTGGTGGCCCCCACTTTGGGCGCCAACGGCGCGTATCAGTGGAGCAAGTCGCTCAGGCCATACACCTTAGCCAAAGCTTGTGCACGCTCTGGCAAACCTGTGACGCGCAACTGAGCACCTTTGGCCAAAACAGCTCGGCGGCAAGCCAAAACCACAGCCAAGGCGGACGAATCAAACTGCGCCAAGGCCGAGGCATCCAGCACCGCCTCGCCCCCTTGGGCCAGCTGCGCGGTCAAAGACTTCACCAAGCTATCGGCCACAGATTGGGCTTGCGCCTGCATCACGACAGCGGGTAAAGCAAAGGAGGCTTGAGTTGCGTTCATGGCTTACTTGCCAGTGCGTGCATTGGTTTTGTTGCGATCGCTCAAGCTGGCGATCAAACCGTCCACGCCTTTGGCATTGATTTCTTGGGCGAACTGGCTGCGGTAGTTCTCGACCAGCCAAATGCCCATGACGTTCATGTTGTAGACCTTCCAGCCTGCGCCGTCGGCTGACTTCTCGACACGGTAGTCCAGCTGAATGGGGTCACCCTTGCCACGCACTTCGGTGCGAACCAAGACCTCTTTGTCATCGGCTGCAGCACGTACAGGCTTGACCACAATGGTTTGGTCGTTCACTTGACCCAAGGCACCCGCATAAGTGCGAACCAGCAAGATTTTGAACTCTTCTTGCAAACGCTTTTGCTGCTCAGGGGTGGCTTGACGCCAGCTTGGGCCCACCGCAGAAGCGGTCATGCGTAAGAAGTTGACGTTGGGCATGACGCGTTGATCTACCAAGATGACGATTTTGTTCACATCACCGGTGTGGATGGACTTGTCTGCTTTGATCGACTCCAAGATATCGCCTGAGACACGCTTGATGAACACATCGGCAGGCTCCTCCGAAGCGCACACGGCACTGCCCATACCTAAAGCCAAAGCGGTACCGAGGGCAAAAGCAGAAAAAGTGCGACGTGACAAAAAGCGGTTCATGATTTCAAACTCCAATGGATTCAACTCTCTCTTAACGTGAGATGGCTTTATTTAGCTGACGGTGCAGAAGGCTCAACACTCGGGTCGGGTAACTCTTCTTCGTCTGGTGGATTGCCATCGTAGACCTGATTGCGACGGTACTGCAGGTACGAGTCACGCGTGAAACTGTACTTATCCAGCGCAGCACCCGTCAATAAATCGGTGGTTTGCAGCAAGCTTGCACGCTTATCCACAATACGTGTGACCGCTGCAACGTTGCGTTCGGCCACCACGTCATGTTTGTTGACAAAGTCTGTCGAAAATTCCAACGGCACCACAGACGCATCGCGAACAGTGGAAGGACCCAAGACTGGCAGGACCAAATAAGGGCCATTGGGTACGCCCCAGTAACCCAAGGTTTGACCAAAATCTTCAGGATGGCGCTCTAAACCAATTTTTGTCGCCACATCAAAGACACCATAAATACCCAAAGTGGTGTTCACCACCACACGCATCAACGACTCAGCGGTTTCGCGGCCTTTAAGTTGCAAACCGTTGTTGAGCGTCGAAAACACGTCCGACAAGTTACGGAAAAAGTTACCGACACCGGTCTGCACAGGCTGAGGCGTGTAGTCGTGATAGCCAACGGCAACGGGTTTGATCATGTTGTCATCCAAGGCGTCGTTGAAACGCATGATGCTTCGGTTCATCGGCTCCAGCGGATCTTTGGGATTGGCATTTGGGCCCGTCGCGCAACCAGTGCTCAGCACCGTCAGCGCGACAAGCGCCACACCCACGCCACAGCGTTTCAGCAACACACGCATCATTTACCCGCCTTATCAGGCGTGGGCTCTGCGGCCTTGCTGTACAAAAACTGACTGATCAAGTTCTCCAATACGACCGCTGATTGAGTGGATTGAATGCGGTCACCATTCGCCAAATTGTCGGCTTCTGCACCCGCTTCAATGCCAATGTATTGTTCGCCCAACAAACCGCTGGTGAGAATTTTCAAAGAGCTGTCTTTGGGAAATTGGTAACGGCTCTCAATGCTCATGGTGACTGTGGCTTGGAAAGTTTTGTCGTCAAACGTGACGCTTTCCACACGACCCACCACCACGCCCGCGCTCTTCACCGCGGCTTGGCGTTTCAAGCCACCAATGTTGTCAAAACGGCCACTGACCGTGTAAGTGGATTGGAAATTCAAGGTCAGTAAATTGGCCGACTTCAAAGCCAAAAACAAAATCGCTGCTGCGCCCAAGAGCACAAACAAACCTACCCACACATCATTTTTGGAGCGTTGCATAGCTTCCTCGATTCATCAAATACTGAACATCATGGCGGTGAGGATGAAGTCCAACCCCAACACGGCCAACGAAGCGACCACGACCGTCTTGGTCGTGGCACGCGAAACACCTTCTGGCGTGGGCTGGGCTTCATAGCCTTGCAGCAGCGCCACAAACGTCACGGTCACACCGAACACGATGCTTTTGACCACGCCATTGCCCACGTCTTTCCAGACATCCACGCCGCCTTGCATCTGGCTCCAGAACGAGCCGGCGTCGACACCAATCATCAACACGCCCACCATCCAGCCACCCAAAATGCCCACGGCGCTGAACACGGCCGAGAGCAAAGGCAAGGCGATGATGCCGCCCCAAAAGCGTGGGCCCAAGATACGGCGCACGGGGTCAACCGCCATCATGTCCATGGCGCTGAGTTGCTCGCCCGCTTTCATCAAACCAATTTCAGCGGTGAGCGATGTACCGGCGCGGCCTGCAAACAACAAGGCACTGACCACGGGCCCAAGTTCGCGCACCAAACTCAAAGCCACCAACAGGCCCAAAGCCTCAGACGAGCCGTAACGCTGCAAGGTGTAGTAGCCCTGCAAGCTGAGCACAAAGCCCACGAACAAACCCGACACGGCAATGATGGCCAAGGAGTAGTTGCCCAAGAAATGCACTTGGTCGCGCACCAAACCAAAGCGGCGCATATTGCTGCCAAACAGGCCAATGAGGCGGATGAACAAACGTGCGCCCAACCCCAAGCCAGCCAAGTAGCTGCGCACCGCAAAACCTAAATTGGCGATGAATTTCATGCTTCATTCTCCACACCAAAGTCTTGCGCCACAGAGGGGCCTGGGTAGTGAAAACGCACAGGGCCATCGGGTGCAGCGGTGACAAACTGCTTCACCAGCGGATCGGTGCTGTGACGCACTTCGTCCGGTGTGCCTTGCGCGGCAATTTTGCCGTTGGCCAGCACGATCACTTGATCGGCGATGTGGAAGGTTTCATCCAAATCGTGCGACACGATGATGCTGGTGAGGCCCAGTGTGTCGTTGAGTTGACGAATCAAACGGGCTGCCGTACCCAAAGAAATCGGGTCAAGGCCAGCAAATGGTTCGTCGTACATGATGAGCTCGGGGTCAAGCGCCATGGCACGCGCCAAGGCCACACGACGGGCCATACCGCCCGAGACTTCGCTGGGCATCAAATCACGTGCGCCACGCAAGCCCACGGCTTCGAGCTTCATCAAGACGATGTCGCGAATCATGGACTCGCTCAGGTCGGTGTGCTCGCGCAACGGGAAGGCCACGTTGTCAAACACGCTCAAGTCGGTGAACAAGGCGCCAAACTGAAACAGCATGCCCATGCGACGACGTGCCGCGTACAAACCCGCAGGATCAAGCGCACCGACCTCTTGACCATCAAACGTCAAGCTACCTGCTTGCGCTTGGTACTGCCCGCCAATCAGTCGCAACACCGTCGTTTTGCCACCGCCCGAGGCGCCCATGAGCGCCGTCACTTTGCCGCGAGGCACAGTGAGCGTGATGCCATCCAAGATGATGCGTTCGCCATAGCCAAAGCGAATGTCGCGCAGCTCGACCAACGCATCAGGGTTTGTGTTTAATGGGGAAGTGGTATTCATAGAAACAAAAGCTGACCTATTGATAAAACAGGCCAGCTTTTGCCATTTTAGAGCCAAGCCGTCACGGGCTTGTAAAGATGAGAAGTTAACGAGGCAAATCGCTCGCACCCATCAAAAACTCATCGACCGAGCGTGCCGCTTGGCGGCCTTCGCGGATGGCCCAGACGACCAACGATTGGCCACGGCGGATGTCGCCAGCGGCAAACACTTTGGGCACGTTGGTGGCGTAGCCGCCTGTGAACTCGGTGCTGGCTTTGGCGTTGCCGCGTGCGTCTTTCTCAACGCCGAAGCCTTCCAAAATGGTGGCCACGGGGTTGACGAAGCCCATCGCCAGCAACACGAGGTCGGCTTTGATGATTTCTTCGGTGCCAGCGACTTCGACCATCTTGCCGTCTTTCCATTCGACGCGAACGGTTTTAACGCCCGTGACTTTGCCGTTTTCGCCGACAAACTCTTTGGTCGAGATGGCGAATTCGCGCTTGAGCAAACCTTTTTCAGCGCTCTCGTCGTGGCTGGAGCTGGTGCGCAGCTTCAGCGGCCAGTAAGGCCACACCAAAGGCTTGTTCTCTTGCTCGGGTGGCATAGGCATCACCTCGAACTGAACCACGGCGGCTGCGCCATGGCGTGTGCTGGTGCCCACGCAGTCAGAGCCGGTGTCGCCACCGCCGATGACCACCACATGCTTGCCGTCAGCGCGCAATTGGTCTTTGACCTTGTCACCGCCGTTGACCTTGTTTTGTTGTGGCAAAAACTCCATCGCGAAGTGAATGCCAGCCAAGTCGCGGCCAGGTGCGGGCAAGTCGCGTGACTGCTCGGAGCCACCGGTCAACAACACGGCGTCAAAGTCTTTTTGCAGCTGTGCGGGGCTGATGGTTTCTTTGGCCCAGTTGGTGACCTTAGAGCCCTTGGGCAACTCACCCACCATCACATTGGTGCGAATGGTCACGCCTTCAGCTTCGAGCTGTTTGGCGCGGCGGTCGATGTGCGACTTTTCCATCTTGAAGTCTGGAATGCCGTAGCGCAGCAAGCCACCGATGCGGTCGTTCTTTTCGAACAAGGTCACGTCGTGACCGACGCGGGCCAACTGCTGTGCAGCGGCCATACCGGCTGGGCCAGAGCCTACGACGGCAACCTTTTTGCCTGTCTTGTGCTTAGCGGGCTTCGCGACCACCCAGCCTTCAGACCAAGCTTTGTCGATGATGGCGTGCTCGATGGACTTGATGCCCACCGCGTCGCCATTGACGTTCACCACGCAAGCCGCTTCGCAAGGTGCGGGGCAGATGCGGCCCGTGAACTCGGGGAAGTTGTTGGTGCTGTGCAGCACCTCAATCGCGTTTTTCCAATCGCCTTGGTACACCAAGTCGTTGAAGTCCGGAATGATGTTGTTGACAGGGCAGCCGTTGTTACAAAACGGTGTGCCGCAGTCCATGCAACGGGCTGCTTGTGCGTTGGCTTGTTTGTCGTCCAAACCAATCACAAATTCGTCGTAGTTTTTCAAGCGCTCTTTGACGGGTTTGTAGCCCTCTTCGATGCGCTCAATTTCCATAAAGCCAGTGACTTTTCCCATGATTCAAATCCTTTTGCTTGGTCTTAGCGTTACTTGGCGGCGACGGCTTTTTTGGCCGAGGCGGCGGGAGCTTTGGCAGTCTTGGCTGCGTTCAACTCACCCAAGGCACGCTTGTATTCGTTGGGGAACACTTTGACAAACTTGGCACGTGCGGTGTCCCAGTTGTCCAACAAGTCACGGGCGCGCTTGGAGCCCGTCCAACGGTGGTGGTCTTCGAGCAACTTCTTGAGTTGTGCTTCGTCGGTTTGGTCACGGTGCCAAATGGCGCGTGGCACAGAGGCTTCTTGCTCAGCAGCGGTCAACACTTTCTCCATGGAGACCATGGCGGTGTTGCACTTTTTGTCAAACTGGCCGTCTTCGTTGTACACGTACGCCACACCGCCGCTCATACCCGCAGCAAAGTTGCGGCCGGTTTTACCCAACACCGCCACCGTACCGCCGGTCATGTATTCGCAACCGTGGTCGCCTGTGCCTTCGACCACAGCGGTCGCGCCAGACAAACGCACGGCAAAACGCTCGCCAGCCACGCCGGAGAAGAACGCTTCGCCGCGTGTCGCGCCAATCATCACGGTGTTACCCACGATGATGTTGTTCACCGCGTCGCCACGGAAATCGATGCTGGGTCGCACCACCACGCGACCGCCTGAGAGGCCTTTGCCGGTGTAGTCGTTGGCGTCACCAATGAGGTACAGCGTGATGCCGTTGCACAAAAACGCGCCGAACGATTGACCGCCCGTGCCTTCGAGTTGGATGCGGATGCTGTCATCTGGCAAACCTTCTGGGTGCACCTTGGTCACAGCGCCAGACAACATCGCACCGACGGAGCGGTTGACGTTGCGGGCCACTTCCATGAACTGCACCTTCTCGCCGCGCTCGATGGCGGGCTTGGATTTTTCGATGAGTTTTTGGTCCAGTGCTTTTTCCAAGCCGTGGTCTTGATGAGACACATGAAACTTGGGCACATCGTTGGCGACTTGAGGCACAGCCAACAAGCGACCGAAGTCGAGGCCCGAGGCTTTCCAGTGTTCGATGCCAGCGCGCATGTCGAGCAAGTCGGCGCGACCAATCATGTCGTCAAACTTGCGGACGCCCAACTGCGCCATGATTTGACGCACTTCTTCAGCGATGAAGAAGAAGTAGTTGACGACGTGCTCAGGCTTGCCTGTGAACTTCTTGCGCAACTCGGGGTCTTGTGTGGCCACGCCCACGGGGCAGGTGTTCAAGTGGCACTTGCGCATCATGATGCAGCCCTCGACCACCAGCGGTGCAGTGGCGAAGCCAAACTCGTCAGCGCCTAGCAAAGCACCCACAGCCACGTCGCGACCCGTCTTCATTTGGCCGTCCGCTTGCACGCGGATACGACCGCGCAAACCGTTCAACACCAAAGTCTGTTGGGTTTCGGCCAAACCGATTTCCCAAGGTGAGCCGCAATGCTTGATCGACGACCAAGGCGAAGCGCCCGTACCGCCGTCATGACCGGCGATCACCACGTGGTCGGCCTTGCACTTGGCAACGCCTGCGGCAATCGTGCCCACGCCGATTTCGGCCACCAACTTCACGCTGATGTCAGCGTGCGGGGCGACGTTCTTCAAGTCGTGGATCAGCTGAGCCAAGTCTTCGATGGAGTAGATGTCGTGGTGCGGAGGAGGAGAAATCAAACCCACGCCTGGCACGCTGTAACGCAGCTTGCCGATGTACTCAGACACTTTCGCGCCGGGCAACTGACCGCCTTCACCAGGCTTGGCACCTTGGGCCATCTTGATCTGAATTTGGTCAGACGAAGACAGGTATTCAGCCGTCACACCAAAGCGGCCCGAAGCCACTTGCTTGATGCGTGAACGCAGGCTGTCGCCCGCTTCCAAAGGCAGGTCCACTTCGACCACATCAGCACCGATGATGGACTTCAGGCTGTCGCCCTTTTTGATTGGGATGCCTTTGAGTTCATTGCGGTAACGCGCAGGGTCTTCACCGCCCTCACCCGTGTTGGACTTGCCGCCAATGCGGTTCATCGCCACGGCCAAAGTGGCGTGTGCTTCTGTTGAGATGGAGCCCAACGACATCGCGCCCGTCGCGAAACGTTTGACGATTTCGCTGGCGGGTTCCACTTCGTCCACCGAGATGGCTTTAGATGGGTCGATCTTGAAATCGAACAAGCCGCGCAAGGTCAGGTGACGCTTGTTTTGGTCGTTGACGATTTGTGCGTACTCTTTATACGTGTTGAAGTTGTTGGAGCGTGTGCTGTGTTGCAACTTGGCAATCGCATCAGGCGTCCACATGTGCTCTTCGCCACGGGCGCGCCACGCGTATTCACCACCGGCGTCGAGCATGTTGGCCAACACGGGGTCAGCACCAAAGGCCGCTTTGTGCATGCGAATGGCTTCTTCGGCCATCTCGAAAATGCCGATACCTTCCACGCGGCTCGGTGTGCCCGTGAAGTACTTTTTCACAGTCTCGGTGTTGATGCCGATGGCCTCAAACAACTGCGCACCGCAGTAAGACATGTAGGTCGACACGCCCATCTTGGACATGATCTTGGACAGGCCTTTGCCGATGGCTTTGACGTAGTTGTAGATCGCTTTTTCGGTCGACAAGTCGGCAGGCAAGTCTTTGTGCATCGCAGCCAAAGTTTGCATGGCGAGGTAGGGGTGCACGGCTTCAGCGCCGTAACCGGCCAACACCGCAAAGTGATGCACTTCGCGGGCGCTGCCCGTCTCGACCACCAAACCTGCCGTGGTGCGCAAACCTTCGCGCACCAGATGCTGGTGAATCGCAGACAAAGCCAATGCAGCGGGGATCGCCACATTTTTGGCGCTCACAGCGCGGTCGCTGATGATGAGGATGTTGTGGCCGCCTTTGATGGCATCCACCGCTTCGGCACACAAAGAAGCCAGCTTGGCTTCCACGCCATCGTGGCCCCACGCCAAGGGGTAAGTCATGTCGAGCGTGGCGCTCTTGAACTTGCCGTGGGTGTGTTGCTCGATGTCACGCAACTTGGCCATGTCGGCGAAGTCGAGCACAGGCTGACTGACTTCCAAACGCATGGGGGGGTTGACTTGGTTGATGTCGAGCAAGTTGGGCTTAGGGCCCACGAACGACACCAGCGACATGACGATGGCTTCACGGATCGGGTCGATCGGTGGGTTGGTCACCTGCGCAAACAACTGCTTGAAGTAGTTGTAGAGCGGTTTGTTTTTGCTAGACAACACAGCCAAGGGGCTGTCGTTGCCCATGGAGCCAATGCCTTCTTCGCCGTTGATGGCCATGGGAGCCATCAAGAACTTGATGTCTTCTTGGCTGTAGCCAAACGCTTGTTGCAAATCCAACAACTCAGGGCTGGCATCTTCTAAGCCAACACCGTGTGGCTCGGAGGCGTCCACAGGCAACTCTTTGGCGCTCTCACCTGCCACAGGGTGAATCACGTCGTCCAAACGGATGCGCACGTTCTCGATCCATTGCTTGTAGGGCTTGGTATTGGTCAGGCCAGCTTTGAGTTCTTCGTCGTCGATCATGCGACCTTGTTCGAGGTCGATCAAGAACATCTTTCCAGGCTGCAGACGCCACTTGCGCACGATCTTGCTCTCGGGCACGGGCAACACGCCAGACTCAGAGCCCATGATGACCATGTCATCGTCGGTGATGCAGTAGCGTGAAGGACGCAAACCGTTGCGGTCCAGCGTGGCGCCAATTTGGCGACCATCGGTGAATACGATAGACGCGGGGCCGTCCCATGGCTCCAACATCGCAGCGTGGTATTCGTAGAAGGCCTTGCGGCGCTCGTCCATGGTGGTGTGCTGCTCCCATGGCTCGGGGATCATCATCATCACGGCTTGGCTGATGGGGTAGCCAGACATGGTCAACAGCTCAAGGCAGTTGTCGAATGTGGCGGTGTCGGACTGGTCAGCAAAGCTAATGGGGTAGAGCTTTTGCAAATCCGCACCCAACACGGGGGAAGACATCACGCCTTCGCGGGCCTTCATCCAGTTGTAGTTGCCTTTGACGGTGTTGATCTCACCGTTGTGCGCCACATAGCGGTAGGGGTGAGCCAAGGGCCACTCGGGGAAGGTGTTGGTCGAGAAGCGTTGGTGCACCAAGCCGAGGGCAGACACGCAGCGTGCGTCTGTCAAATCGCGGTAATAAGTGCCCACTTGGTCGGCCAGCAACAAGCCTTTGTAAATGATGGTGCGGCTAGACATGCTAGGCACGTAATACTCTTTGCTGTGCTTCAAGTTCAAGTGCTGAATCGCTGCGCTGGCTGTTTTGCGGATGACGTACAGCTTGCGCTCAAGCGCGTCTTGCACGATCACGTCATTGCCGCGACCAATGAAGATTTGGCGGATGACGGGTTCTTTTTCGCGCACGCGAGGCGACATGGGCATGTCGAGGTTGACCGGCACATCGCGCCAGCCCAACAACACTTGGCCTTCGGCTTTGACCGCACGTTCCAGCTCTTGCTCGCAAGCCAAGCGCGAAGCGCTTTCTTTGGGCAAGAACACCATGCCAACGCCGTACTCGCCCATGGGCGGCAAATTGATACCTTGCTTGGCCATCTCTTCGCGATACAAAGCGTCAGGCAATTGAATCAAGATACCTGCGCCGTCGCCCATGAGCGCATCAGCACCCACAGCACCCCGGTGATCGAGGTTCTCCAAAATTTTGAGCGCTTGGCCCACGATGGCGTGGCTCTTTTGGCCCTTGATGTGAGCGACAAAGCCCACGCCACAGGCGTCGTGTTCGTTAGATGGGTCGTACAAACCCTGAGATTGCAGTTGTGCTTTATCGGCAGCCGTGGACATGGCGCATTCCTCAAAAATTCAGCGGGACTAAGAGGATACTGCACCGCAGCATTCATGCCAAGAAAATTAATTGGGGTCAGATCCCAATTAATTGAACTTCAATTTTGAAAATTATTTAATTGGGGACAGGTTTCTAGCCCTTGCTGAATGGCCGCCCCGCCTTGGTTTTAACCAACCGTCTTTCGGTTTGCGACTGCAAATCGGCCACAAAATGCGCATCGCCCAGCGCCCAACCACTGAGCGTGGCGTTGGTCAATGCACCCTGCTGGTCCGCGCTGATGCCTGCGTGCACCAATTCGGCGTACGCCGCCTCACGCGCGAACGGCGTGTTGCCCAAAGTCCAATACAGGGCATGCGGCGTGATCAACCTGTCGGTGCGCCGCCCCGCGTAGTGCCCGTAGCTCGACCACGCGTAATCCTCAGGCTGCACCACCATGTGCGCGCGCACGGGGTTGAGGTCGATGTAGGCCATGCACGCCAGAAGATAGCGGTCTGTTTGAATGAGCGTCGAGCGATAGCGCCCTTCCCACAGCGTGCCGCTGCGTGCATGCACTTTGTTGAACACCTGCACATAGCTGCGACCCACGGCCTGCATCATCTTGGGCAGGCCTTGGTCCTCTTGCGGTGTGAGCAACAAGTGCAGATGGTTGCCCATCAACACATAGGCGTGAACGTCGACCTTGTGCGCACGGCTTTGCTCGAACAGCAAATCGAGCATGCGCTGGTAATCAGCGGCAGTGCGAAAAATGTCTTGGCGGTTGTTGCCCCGCAGGATGACATGGTGCGGGTAGCCGGTGACAGTGAGACGAGGAAGGCGAGCCATGGGCGAATGGTAATTGGGATCTGACCCCAATTAATGAAGTTCAATCGCCCCACTTCTTTAAATACAAGGCAAACGCCTCATTCCACTCGGCCGATTGCCATTGGCCTGCGCTTTGGTGCGTCAATGCAATGGGCCACGTGCCCACACGCAACTGGCTGGCCTCGCAGCTGCGACAAAAATCGGTGTCATAAAAGTGGAATTTAAATTGCGGATCAAACTGAACGCCCGCTTGTTTAAGAACACCACCGCGTGCTGCAAGGAAAACGCCATCTAACAAACGCGCCTCTTGTGGCGTTTTGCCAAAAAACGACACCTCCCCTGTGTGAAATTCACCGTGGGCAATGGCCCCCGAAATAAAACCCACATCTTGCGCACGCGTTGCAGGGTGAATGATCCACCCTTCTTGATGAGGCTCGCGGCGCGTATTGCCCGCCACACCCACCACATCGTAAACAGCCAGCGCCTCGGCCAAGCGGCTAGAAATTAGCCAGTCATCAATCCAAACATCGTCGTGGATGAACACCAACACGTCATCATCTTTGGCTTGTTCAATGGCGCGATTGAAGCCCACAGCCAAAGGCGCAGTGTTGTTGGCATTGACATCAAGATGCACATGGCACGTTTGGCTGACACGTTTTAATGAACGCACCAAAGGCGAAGTTGCCGTGAACTCTTCCAGCGAAAGGCGTGTTGCGGTGACAAAACGCAAATTCAACATCGCTCACCCCAAAATAAATCGCGAAGTACGCAACTCTTGCAAGCCAAACTCTTCTAACAAAGCATTCAAGCGCTCAGCCGAATTGCGCTTTTTCTGCCCCGTGTACTTGGCCAAGATGAGTTCATTTTTCATGCTGTGCTCCCAGCCCACCAGCTCGGTCACGGTCACTTGGTAGCCCATCGCTTCGAGGTACAAACAGCGCAGCACGTTGGTGAGCTGGCTACCCATCTCACGCGTGTGCAACGGGTGGCGCCACAACTCAGCCAGTGGCGTGCGTTGCAAATTGAGCGCTTTATTTTTGTTGAGTGCGCGTGCCAACTCAGCTTGACAGCACGGCACGAGCACCATGTACTTGGCTTTCTTTTGCAAGCCAAACGCAATCGCGTCATCGGTGGCGGTGTCGCACGCATGCAGCGCGGTGACCACATCAATCTGATCGGGCAAGGCATCGCTGTGCGCGGACTCGGCCACGCTCAGGTTGAGAAACTTCATGCGATCGAACCTCAAGCGCTGTGCCAAGGCTTTGGACGAATCCACCAACTCGCTGCGCGTCTCGATGCCGTAAATACTGCCCTGCCCCAAAGCTTTGAAAAACAAGTCGTAAATGATGAAACCCAAATACGACTTGCCCGCGCCATGGTCGGCCAAGGTCGGGCCTTGCTCGCTGGCGGGCAGTTCTTTCAATAGCTTTTCGATGAACTGATACAGGTGGTACACCTGCTTGAGCTTGCGGCGCGAATCTTGGTTGAGCTTGCCGTCGCGCGTGAGGATGTGCAGCTCTTTGAGCAACTCGATGGACTGGCCGGGGCGCAGGTCGAGCTGAGAACTTGGGTCTTGGGGCTTGGATGCGGCGGCGGGTTTGTGTTTGGACATGGCTCAATTGTGCAGTCGAGAAGCGATGCCAAGCTTGGTCCAGCCTTCTTGCCCCAACTTATTCAACACCTCAATATTGCGTTCAAAGATGAGCGATGCGTCGGGATAGGCCTCCACCGCTTTGTCAATGCTGGCTTCGCGCAGCAGGTGCAGCGTGGGGTATGGGGTGCGGTTGGTGAAGTTTTCGATGTCGTCCACATCCGTGCCGCCAAATTGGTAGCGCGGGTGAAAGTCGGCCACTTGCAACACGCCGTCTAGCTCTAGGTCGATCAGCACGTCGTCGCAGTCGGCCAAGAAATCGTTGAAGTCCAAAAAGTCGGGCAAGGCGTTGGGCGCGATGAGCAACGTGGTGTCTAGCTTGTCTGGGTCGGTCTCGGCCAAGTGCTGCAACTCTTCGCGCAGCATGGCCAGCAGATCGGCAGGTTGAGACGATGCGCATACGCGGTAGCGCACCATGTCTTTGACCACCACCGATTTGGCGAAGGGGCACAGGTTCAGACCCACCACGGCTTCTAGCAACCACTTTTGGGTGTCTTCGATGGCGGTGCGTTCTTGGTCTGGGGTGAGTGTTGTCGTCATGTGTGCATCCGTCATGTGCGTTTTCCTGTGCGAATTCCTGCGTTAGTTCTGTTCGTTTTATTTGTTGTGCAACGCACGGCCAATGAAATGCGCCAACACGGCGCCGGCCAAACTGAGTGTGGCCGTCACCGCCCACGTCCACTGCCAGCCGCCGGCACTGGCTGCGACCCACGCCACCAAGGGCGGGCCTGCAAACTGGCCCAAGGCCGAGAGCTGCTGCATGTAACCCACCGTGGTAGACACCGTGCCTTCGCTGGGGGCCAAGCGCAAGGCGCACGAAAACAAAGTGCCAGGAATCAAGCCACCCACCGCCGAGAACATCACCACGCACGCAAAGCGCAGCGCCGTGGGCAAGCCTTCGCCCTGCCACACGGCATAAGCGCCGACAGCGCCCAAGGTCATGGTGGCAAAACCAAGTTGCATCAAACGCTGCGCAGGCCAGCCGCGTTGCAGCAATCGGCCCGACATGATGTTGCCGCTCACGTTGGCCAAGGCCACGCACGCCGACAACACACCGGCCATTCCCGCAGACAACCCGAGCTGTGCATAAACGGTGGGCAAGAAACCCACCACGGCCAGCCACTGCGATGAATACACCGCAAACGTGAGCGACACCAGCCAAGGGCCAGGGCTTTTTAAAGTGAGTGCCAAACGCTGCGGCCATGTTTGACTAGCGCTGCCTTGCGTAGGTGCTGGTGGTGCAAGTGCCGCCGCGTGCACCGCTGGCGCAGACGCATGCACATCAGGCACGCACAGCCACACGGCCACAAAGGCAAACGCAGCCACCGCACCCAACAGCCACCACCAAGCCGACCAGTTCAAACCCGCAATGACCCAAGGCCCCAGCAGCAGCGCCAGTGCACTGCCCGTGGGCATATACGTGCCCCACCAGCCCATGCGACCGCTGAGCTGCGAGGCATCCACCGTGCGGCGAATGAGCGCAGGCGCAGGCATGACAACCAACAAAAAGCCCAAGCCTTCGAGCGCACGCAAAAGCAACAAGCTTTGCGCGTCGCCCACAAAACCACCGCTGATGCTGGCAAACGACAAGAGCGCCAAACCCACCAACATGCTGCGGCGCAGACCCAAGCTGTCAGCACTCAGCCCCACAGCAAGGCCCAGCGTCATGCTGGCTATTTGCACGGCAGACAACAAGAAACCTGCTTGCACCAAGGTGATGCCCAGTGCGTCTTGCAGCACGGGCAACGCAGGCGGCAGCTTGCCCACATGCAGCGCCGCACACACGCCCGCAAACACGATGACCCACGAGGGGTGAATACCGAAACGATGTTGGCTCATATGAATTAGATGCCGCTAGGCTTATGCCATGAGTCGTGCGTGTTCACGCGTGGCAAAACGGTCGGTCATGCCCGACAAGTAGTCGGCCACGGCACGCGGCACATCGCTGCGCTGGGCGTAGGCGGCGGGCATTTCTTGGGGCTTGGCCAAGTAAACAGCGAAGAGGTCTTTCACTACAGCGCGTGCGCCGTCCGTGGTTTGCATGACCTGCGGATGACGGTACAAATTGCGGAACAAGAACGACTTGAGTGCTTTCGACTCTTCGTACATCGCCGCGCTGAACTGCACCAGCGGCGGGCACTGACGCGCTTCGTCGGCGCTGGCGGGGGCATGTTGTTGCAGGGCAGCGCGTGTGGCGTTGATCACGTCATACACCTGATCGCTCAGCATGCGGCGAATGGTTTCGTACAGCACGCGGCGGCCTTGCGTGTGAGGCTGCTGCGCTTGCAGGTGCGGATACTCGGCCAACGTTTGTGCGTGATAACGGGCAAACAACGACACGTCTTGCAACTGGTCGAGCGTGAGCAAACCAGAGCGCACACCGTCGTCAATGTCGTGCGCGTTGTAGGCAATGGCGTCGGCCAAGTTGCACAACTGCGCTTCTAAGCTAGGTTGTGTGCCGTTTAAAAAACGAGCGGCAATGCCACCAGGCTCTTGCGCGTTGATCAGCTCGGCATTGCGGCGCGCGCAATGTTTCAAGATGCCTTCGCGGGTTTCAAAGCTCAGGTTGAGTCCGTTGAACGCGGGATAGCGTTCTTCCAGTTCGTCCACCACGCGCAGGCTTTGCAGGTTGTGTTCGAAGCCGCCGTACGGAGCCATGCATTCGTTCAGCGCGTCTTGGCCGGCGTGGCCGAAAGGCGTGTGGCCCAGGTCATGGGCCAAAGCAATGGCTTCGACCAAGTCTTCATTCAGGCTCAACGCGCGGGCGATGGAACGGCCCAGTTGCGCCACTTCCAGCGAGTGCGTCATGCGGGTACGAAACAAATCGCCTTCGTGGTTCAAGAAGACTTGGGTTTTGTAGACCAAGCGTCTGAAGGCAGTGGAATGAACGATGCGATCGCGGTCGCGCTGATGTGGGTTGCGAAAACTGGGGGCGTGGGCGGGGGCTTCGGGCTCCTGGTGTTGGCGGCCACGGGATTGGTCGGGCTGGCAGGCGTATTGGGCGAGTTGGGTCATTGCTTTTGTTTTCTGTGCTCGCTGGCGATATGGGGGATGTGCCGCTTCTTCATGCTGTGCCAGAAATCATCAGCGGCACATACCCCATACCACCAGACTGCGTTGGGGCTTTGTTGCACTCGCCCCACTTTTTGCGCATCTTTTGTAGCTTACTTTTCACAACAATCGTCAATGACTTGGGCGACCAAGGCATCAGGCGCACCGCGCACGATGGCTGTGCCGGGCTTGTCGATAAGCACGAATTTGATTTCGCCTGCTTCTGCTTTTTTATCTACGCGCATGTGGTGCAGGTATTCATCTGCGCCAAGTTTGGGACCGACGATGGGTAGGCCTGCACGTTCGATGAGGGCGGTGAAGCGCGACACAAACGCTTCGTCCACAAAACCCAAGCGTTGCGACAGGTGCGAAGCCATCACCATGCCGCAACCCACGGCTTCGCCGTGCAGCCATTCGCCAAAGCCCAAGCCCGCTTCGATGGCGTGGCCAAAGGTGTGGCCGAAGTTGAGAATGGCGCGAATGCCGCCTTCGCGTTCGTCTTGGCCGACCACCCAGGCTTTGATTTCGCAGCTGCGCTTCACCGCATGCGCCAAGGCTTTTGGGTCACGCGCCAAGAGTGCGTCGAGGTTGGCGTCAATCCAATCTAAAAACTGCATGTCGGCGATGGGGCCGTATTTGATGACTTCGGCCAAGCCCGCGCTCATCTCGCGCTGGGGCAAGGTTTGCAAGGTGTCGAGGTCGCACACCACGCGTTGTGGTTGGTAGAACGCGCCAATCATGTTTTTGCCGATGGGGTGGTTGATGGCGGTCTTGCCGCCCACCGATGAGTCGACCTGCGCCAGCAAGGTGGTGGGCACTTGCACAAAGGGCACGCCGCGCATGTAGCAAGCGGCGGCAAAGCCAGTCATGTCACCCACCACGCCGCCGCCCAAGGCGAACAGCACGGTTTTGCGGTCTGCGCCTTTGCCCAGCAGCTCGTCAAAAATCAGGTTGAGTGTTTGCCAGTCTTTGTGGCTCTCGCCGTCGGGCAAGGCCACGGTGTGCACGTGTTTGTAAAGCGGCGCAAGTGCGGCTTGTAAACGTTCGGCGTAGATGGGGCCCACGGTGTCGTTGGTGACGATGAGGGCTGCCGAGGCTTTGGGCAAATCGGCCCAGGTGCTGGCAGCATTGAGTAACTGCTCGCCAATCAAAATTTGATAGCTGCGGTCGCCGAAGTCAATGGCAACGCGTTCGAGGTTTGGTGTGTTCGACATGACTCAAATTCTGTGTGGGGGCGACACGCGCGGGCGGTCCGCAGGCGCGGGGGGTGAGACGGGTTTGATATGCCCAGCGAGTTCGAGCTGCGACACGATCATGTTGACCAAGCTCGCCACATTGGGGCGCCCTGTTTCGATGACGTAGTGCGCGGTTTCGCGATACAGCGGGTCACGCACCTCAAGCAGTTCGCGCAAACGTGCTTGCGGGTCGGCCACTTGCAGCAAGGGGCGGTTTTGGTCGTTGCGCAAGCGGCGAAACACTTCTTCGGGGCTGGAGCGCAAATAAAACACGTGGCCGTTTTGGTGCAGGCGTTCGCGGTTGAGGGGGCGCAACACCGAGCCGCCGCCCGTGGACAACACACCATGGTGGTTTTGGCACAAATCGGCGAGCACTTCAGATTCGAGGTCGCGAAAGCGGTCTTCCCCTTCGCGTTCGAAATATTCGCGCACCGAGCAACCCAAGCGGTGCTCAATCGCGTGATCCGAATCAACAAAGGGGAGGTGAAGTCGTCGAGCGAGTTGACGCCCAACGGTCGTTTTGCCGGAACCCGGCAGACCCACCAAAACCAACAACATATGCTTTCTTAACGTGCAACGGCACTGTGATCGAGCATTTTAGGGGTTATGAAGACCAGCAGTTCCTGCTTGGCTTGGGCGGTGCGGCGGTTTTTGAACAAATAGCCCAGCACGGGGATATCGCCCAAGAGCGGAACTTTGTATTCGTCCTCTTGCTCGCTGGTCTCGTAAATGCCGCCAATCATGACCGTGCCGCCGTTTTCCACCAGCACTTGGGTCTTGACGTGCTTGGTGTCAATGGCAAAACCCGCAGGGGTGATTTGACCCACGTTGTCTTTGGAAATATCAAGGTCCAACACGATGCCGCCCTCGGGCGTGATTTGCGGCGTGACCTCCAGCTTGAGGTTGGCCTTGCGAAAAGCGAGGGTGGTCGCCCCGCTGGCGGCCGCCACTTGGTAGGGCAACTCGGTGCCTTGCTCAATCACGGCTTTGGCTTGGTCGGCCGTAACCACGCGCGGGCTAGACACGACCTTGCCTTTGCCATCTGCCTCCAGCGCCGACAGCTCTAAATTGAGAAAACGGTTCTTGGCCGAGTTGAAGATAGACACCGCAAAGCTGGCCGAGGCAAAACCGTTGAGGCTGGCTGCGGGCAAGTTGACGAAGCTGCCTGTCGTGTCCAGCGCTTTATCGGCGATGTTGAAACTGGTGGCTTGCTGCGCGGTGGGGTTGGCATTGGCCATGACATTGGTGTTGGTCGTGCCCCATACCGTTTGCGAGCCGCCCTGCCCCATGCCGCCCAAACGCACCCCGAGTGTTTGACCAAAGGTGTCGCTGGCTTGCACGATGCGAGCTTCGATCATCACTTGGCGCAAAGGAATGTCGATCTTGGCGATCATCTGCGCCACTTGGTCGATGCGCTCGGCAATGTCGGTGACGAAGATTTGGTTGGTGCGCGGCTCGGCCATGGCACTGCCACGCGTGCTGAGGATGCGCGAGCCACCGCCCATGGCCGACAAACCAAAAGGCGCGCTGCTGGCTGACGATGCGTAGCCTCCCAAACCTGCATTACCAAAGCCACCACCGAACCCGCCGCTTAATCCGCCGCCGTAGCCGCTCCATGGCGCAGACATGGCGGGCAACACCGTGCCGCCTTGAATTTGTGTCAACACATCCACCGCCTTGGCGTAGTTGAGCGCAAAGCCACGGGTTTGCATGGGCTCTACGTTTTGTGCGGCCAAGCGTGTTTCGTATTCCAGCTTTTCACGCGCCACGACCTCGACGCGTGGCGCGACCCAGATGACGTTGCCTTGTCGGCGCACGCTCAAACCCTTCGCCTGCGCCATGATGTCCAACACTTGGTCCCAAGGCACTTTGTGCAGCTTGAGCGTGAGCGCGCCCGTGACGCTGTCCGAGGTGATGATATTGAGCCCCGTGAAGTCGGCCACGAGTTGAAAGGCCGTACGCACCTCGATGTTTTGGAAATTCATGGACATGGGCGCACCGGTGTACACCCCCTTGCCTTCTTCGCTGCGAAGCGGCAAAGCGCATGTGCTACACAAGGCAGCCCAAAAACACAAGACATGGCGACGCGTGATGTGCATGCGTTCATTCATGGCGAAGTTTCTTGCAGCGGCAAACGCACGTCACGGGCCTGCCATTCGCCTGTGGGCGCAAGCGCCAACTCCTGCACGTCCAAATATTCAGACGTAATGGCCAGCAAGCGGCCAAAGTCTTGTCCTAAATGCCCGCCCACGCGCACGCGATGCACGCTCATCATGGACGGCTCTTTTTTTGCGCCAGTCTCTGGCAAAACTTTGATCAGGGCTTGCAGTTCGGCACCCGAAGCGATTTGCCCCACGTACTGCAAACGCTCACGCGGGAAAGACTCTAGCGGTTCGCGAAGGCGCATCAACTCAGGAACGACCAGCGCGCCGTAACTGGGATGTTGTTGGGCATGGCTGCGTTGGTTTTGCACCCATGCTCGCGCGTTGAAGGGGTCTGCCGATGCTGCGCTATCCAAGTCCACACTGGCCAATTCAAACAACGATTCATGCACCGAAGACTGGGGCGCAACCGCCATCAGTTGCGCAGAAATGCCACCGCGAGGGTCGGCTTTGAGCTCCAACGCCGACAAGGTCAACCCTGGGGCCGAAGCTGGCCACTGCGCCAGCCAATTCATCCAAGCCGCCCAAGAGCCCTGCACTTGTAAATGCACAGGTACTTGCTGAAGCCGCATGGCATTCATCACTGGCGTTTGCACAGGCCTGTCCAAGCCCAATTGCGAAAACTGCAAACCTTGTTGGTGCGCTAGGGCGGTAAGAGAAGCTGCATCCATCAAAGCGACCTCGGGTTGAGCTTGGCTTTGCTGCAATTGCGCAACTTGCTCGCCAAGCGCTTGCGTGATTCGCTGTTGATCAACCAGTTTGGCTTGCGCCTCAGTTGCGTCAACCCAGACTTGCACGCTGCTGAGCCACCAAGGGCTCATCAACAACACACCTAAAGCAACCGCACAAACCCACAAAGCACGCTGAAAGGCAAGCGGCCAAGTCCAAGGTTGGCGCCAATCAAGGTCAGGCATCGATAAATTCAACCACGCCATCACACACCCACCTTCAAATCGGCTTCGATACGAAACTGCCATACCGGTAAACCCGTGGTGGATATGGCAGGCACCACCTGCAACTGTGGCAACTCTGGCGCTTGCGCCCAAATATCAAGACTCTTGAGTTGCTGCACCAACTGATGCGCGTGCTTGGATGACAAGGCTTCACCTTGCACAATCCAACGCGTGCCTTGCTGCCTGACACTGGCCACCCACACGCCTTGCGCCGCTTGGCTAAGTACGCGGCTCCATTGCAAACTTTGCATTTGCAACTCTTTGCGCTCTTGCAACCAGCGCGCTAGCTGTACGCTGCGTTGTTGTGTGGCTTTGGCTTGAATGTGAGATTTTTGCGCCTCTTCATAGGCACGGGTAGAAGCGACGACATCCGTCGTTTGTGGGTATTTATTTTCTGCAGCAGAAGAAAAAACCAGGGCAAAACCTGCCGCCAAAAACGCGCCGCCCATGGCGCACACCGCCATCCCCAGCAACCAAGCACGGCGCAACACATGCTGTTTGGTTTGACGATGCGGCAAGAAGTTGATACCCCCATCACGCCATGCACGCAGAGCCAAGCCAAAAGCTTCGTCCGACTGCAATGCCAAAGCCGTGCTGGCCGTGGGCAAGGAACCCAAAATGTCGAAGCCCTCGGTGCGGCATGCTGCCTCACTTCGCGGCTCCAAGGCCAGCGCATCCACCCCGGCCGTGACCGCCACACGCTGCAAGGCCTCAACCAACCCACGCGGTACGGCTTGCACAAGATAACGCCGCTCACCAGCTTGCGCAGGCTCAGGGTCTAGGCGGTAGTCAATGCACACATCCGATGCGTAATCAGGCAGCACCGACTGGACCTCCGCCTGCAACTGAAAAGCCACATCGTCCTCAGACAACCCGGCGGCCAAGGTGACGATGTGATGTGTGACGCAAGCATCATCCAGCCCGATATACATCGCCTGTGGCTGGTAATCGCCCTCCTCCAGATACTGCCGCAACCATTGACCCAACTCGAAGGACAACAAAACCTCGCCATGCGCCACCAGACCTTCTGGCAAACCCAATTGCTCAGCACAGCAAACGGTATTAGGCCCTGCGTGTGAGCCAGTCAGAACGACCAAGCGACAAGCCTTGGGGCCGACATCCAAGCCGACCACACTGATAAGGTGTTGGCGTGCGCGAGGCAGCCATGAGGTCCAACGCATGAGAGGCATCCTTTTGTAAAGAGGGGGATGCTTTGCATTTCAACGCGTTGACAAACCGCTGCGGCGGTGTTTGACTCGGGACTTTTGTGATGGAAGCGCGGTTTTTATAATACGCGCCACTTATGGCGACAAACCACACCCCCGAAAGTTCGAAAGAACACGCACCTGCTCCGGCAGCCCCCCGCTCCATGGCGCGCCAGCTTGTGCTGTGGGCCTTGGGTATTGCGACAGCTGGCCTGCTCATCGTGGGCTTATTGGTCGCCGTTGCGCTGGCCATGGCTTACCCACAACTGCCAGACATCTCCGACCTAGCCGACTACCGCCCCAAACTTTCCATGCGGGTGTATTCGGTAGAGGGCACGCAAATTGGCGAGTTTGGTGAAGAACGCCGCAACCTCACGCCCTTCAAAGACATCCCCAAGGTGATGAAAGATGCGGTGCTGGCCATTGAAGACGCGCGCTTTTACCAACACGGCGGCGTGGACTACATCGGTTTGCTGCGTGCCAGCTTGGCCAACTTAGGGCGAGCCAAAAGCCAAGGCGCCTCGACCATCACCATGCAGGTGGCACGTAATGTGTACTTGTCTTCAGAGAAAACCTTCACACGCAAGATTTATGAAATCTTGCTGACCAGCAAGCTGGAGCACATGCTCAGCAAAGACCAGATTTTTGAAATCTATCTGAACCAAATTTATTTGGGTAACCGTGCTTATGGTTTTGCTGCAGCGTCTGAGGCCTACTTTGGTAAACCGTTGAAAAACATCAGCATCGCCGAAGCGGCCATGTTGGCAGGTTTACCCAAAGCGCCATCGGCCTACAACCCGATTGCCAACCCCAAACGGGCTCGCGCACGTCAGCTCTACATCATTGAGCGCATGCAAGAAAACGGGTTCATCACAGCAGAACAAGCCGCCGAAGCCAAACAAGAAGAGTTAAAAATTCGCACAGCAACCAGCAGTCTCAACACACACGCCGACTATGTGGCAGAGATGGCCCGCCAGTTGATGTTTGCTCAATATGGCCAAGACATCTACACACGCGGTTTGAATGTGTACACCACCATACGCGCCAGCGATCAGCAAGCCGCTTATTTCGCCTTGCGTCGCGGCATCATGGATTACGAGCGTCGCCAACACTACCGTGGACCTGAGCGTTTCATCAACCTGCCCACCAAGCCCTCGGAACAAGAAGATGCCATTGACGACGCCTTGATTGAGCAAGGCGACAAAGGCGACTTGTTGGCCGCCGTCGTCCTAGAAGCTACGCCGAAAAAAGTGCGTGTGGTTCGCCAAAACAGCGAGGTGCTGGACATCACAGGCGAAGGCTTGCAGCCCGTGCAGTCGGGCTTGTCAGACAAAGCTGCCCCGAACATCAAGCTACGCCCAGGTGCGCTGGTGCGCATCACCCAAACCGCCAAAGGTGGCTGGGAAATCACCCAACTGCCCGAAGTGGAAGGCGCGTTTGTGTCCATTGACCCACGCGATGGCGCCATTCATGCACTGGTAGGTGGCTTTGACTTCAACAAAAACAAGTTCAACCACGTGACCCAAGCTTGGCGTCAACCTGGCTCTAGTTTCAAGCCTTTCATTTATTCAGCCGCGTTGGAAAAAGGTTTCACCCCCATGACGGTGGTGAACGACGCGCCATTGTTCTTTGACGCCAGCGTCACCGGCGGCCAGCCGTGGGAGCCCAAAAACTACGACGGCACATTTGAAGGCCCCATGACCTTGCGCAAAGGTTTGGCCAAATCGAAAAACATGATTTCAATTCGATTGCTGCAAGCCGTGGGCGCACAAAACGCGCAAGACTGGATTGCACAGTTCGGCTTTGACGCCGAGAAGCACCCGCCATACTTGACCATGGCATTAGGCGCAGGCTCAGTGACCCCCATGCAAATGGCAGCTGGCTACTCCGTGTTTGCCAACGGGGGTTACCGCGTGAACCCATTTCTCATCACCAAAGTGACGGACCAAATGGGCAAGACCTTGTCTGAATTCACGCCCCCCGAACTCGACGAATCTGCCCGCGCCATTGACGCACGCAACGCGTTTGTGATGGAAAGCCTGCTGCAAGAAGTCACCCGCTCAGGCACGGCCGCGCGCGCGCAAGCCACCTTGAAACGCCCAGACGTTTACGGCAAAACAGGCACCACAAACGATGCGATGGACGCATGGTTTGCAGGCTTCCAACCCACACTCGCCGCAGTGACTTGGATTGGCTACGACACGCCACGCAAATTAGGCGACCGTGAGACGGGTGGAGGCTTGAGCCTGCCCGTGTGGATCAGCTATATGCAGCACGCTTTGCAAAACGTGCCCATTGCCGAACCTACACCGCCCGCAGGCTTGACGCACGAAAATGGCGACTGGGCTTACACCGAATACAGCAAAGGTGGTGGTGTAAGCAGCTTGGGAATGGAGAGCAAGTCCAGCGGCGGCAATAACGAACAGCTGCCCGCCAATGACGAGAAGAAACGGATCCTCGACCTGTTCAAGAACTAAAAACAAGGGCGCTGACAGCGCCCTTGTTTTTTTGTGTGAATGCGGAGGTTACGCGTGAAAGACAATCGCCCGCCCCGTTTGGGTGCTGGCGTCTTTGCTAAGGCGTTCAAAAAATTCGCCTTGACCTTTGGTGTCGGCCCATTGCGCGCCGTCAAACTTGAAGTGATAGCCGCCTGAACGTGCCGCCAACCACACCTCGTGCAGGGGCTTTTGCAAGTTGATGATGATTTGACTTTTGTTCTCAAACGTGAGCGTGATCATGCCGCCCACGCGCTGGTTGTCGATGTCAACCTCGCCGTCGTCGTTGATGCGGTCACAGGCCAATTCAACGGCTTTGAGCAGAAGTTCTGCGCGGTCTAAAAATTCGAGATCGGTCATTACAATTTACACCATGGGTATTGAACAAAAGATTCTAGTCAGGGCCAGAGGCCTGCGCGTGGGTGTGGCCTCTGCATTGTGCGCGGCAGCCACATTCACGGCATGCGGCCAAAAAGGCAATTTGTATATGCCCAATGACCCTGAATTTCAGCAACGCGCCAAACTGCCAGACATCGTGCGTCGCCAAATTCCAAGCATCTCGGCTACCCCCGCAGCTGCACCGGCATCAAGCACGGCCTCTGCTGCATTGCCTGCCACGACAAAAACAGCTCCCGCTGCCACATCTCCCGCCACCGCTGCCTCTGCTGCAACTGGCCGCTAATTTTTTAAGAGCCGTCTGATGACACACACCCTGCTTGCCGGTGCGCCTTTTGTGGCCACGCACAACAACGATTTGTACTTAGAGGGCGTCAAGCTGGCCGACCTTGCACAAGCACACGGCACGCCCTTGTTTGTGTATTCCAAAGCTGCCATGCTCAGCGCACTCGCGGCCTACCAACGCGGCTTTGCAGGTCGCAATGCCCGCATTTGCTACGCCATGAAAGCCAACTCCTCACTCGCGGTGTTGCAAGTGTTTGCGCAAGCGGGCTGCGGCTTTGACATCGTGTCGGGTGGCGAACTTGACCGCGTGATAGCTGCAGGCGGCGACGCCTCAAAAGTGATCTTCTCTGGCGTTGGCAAAACACGCGCCGAAATGCGCAAAGCTTTGGAAGCGGGCATTGCCTGCTTCAACGTCGAGAGCGAAGCCGAGCTCGAAGTGCTCAGCGAAGTGGCGCAGAGCATGGGCAAACGCGCGCCCATCAGCATTCGCGTCAACCCCAACGTGGACGCAAAAACTCACCCCTACATTTCGACTGGCCTGAAGGGCAATAAGTTTGGCGTAGCCCACGAACGCGCCTTGGTCACATACCAACGCGCCGCCAGCTTGCCCGGCCTGCAAGTGGCGGGCATCGATTGCCACATTGGCTCACAAATCACCGAGTCCACACCCTACCTTGATGCGATGGACCGCGTGCTGGACCTCGTGCAAGCCATCGAAGCGGCGGGCATTGCCATTCACCACATCGACTTTGGCGGTGGCTTAGGCATCAACTACAACGGTGACACACCACCCGCCGCAGACGCACTGTGGGCACTACTGTTGGCCAAGCTTGATGCACGCGGCTACGGTCAACGCCAGCTGATGATTGAACCTGGCCGCTCACTCGTGGGCAACGCGGGTGTGTGCTTGACCGAGGTGCTGTACTTGAAGCCTGGCGAGCAAAAAAACTTTTGCATCGTCGACGCCGCCATGAACGACCTGCCCCGCCCTGCGATGTACGAAGCCTTCCACCAAATAGTGCCCGTGTCGACGCGTGCGGGTGAAGCCGTGACGTATGACGTGGTGGGACCCGTGTGCGAGAGCGGCGACTGGCTGGGCCGTGACCGTCAACTCACGGTGCAGTCAGGCGATTTGTTGGCCGTGTTGTCGACCGGTGCGTATTGCGTGGCGATGTCTAGCAACTACAACACGCGTGGGCGTGCGGCTGAGATTTTGGTGGACGGAACCCAGGCGCATGTGATTCGTCGTCGTGAGACGGTAGCCGATCAGATAGCTTGCGAGTCACTGGTTCTCTGAGTTTTTTCTTTCGTTGCGTGCTTTACTGACACGCTTCTTCTATTTTGCTGTGTTGTGGTTTCGTGTGGGTTCTTTCGCTCCGCCACGGCGAGCAGCCAGCACCTGCCATGGCTCCCATCGCTGCGCGACGAATGTCGCCAAGTCAGGCACTGGCTGCTCGCCGTGGCTTCGGGGTGATTTTTGCGACATGTCACAACCTCTTTGACTCAACTGCTGTGCTGTATGAACGGAGCACGCTAAATGCAGCGTGAGGCATTGCAATTCAAAACAACCAAAATCGACGTGAACCGGTTCACCACCAACACCCCGATGTGACGACGGGTGTTCGGCCCCTGACGATTTTTGGTACTCCAGCATGAGGAAGGGGCCGAACACTCGTCGTCACATCAGCGCGTAAAACCAGACACCCGCAAGAAGTAGCCCCACAAAGATGATCGGAAAAATCGCCACGCCAGCAAAACAAACATGATCGAGGCATAAACAAAAACCTCTGCAAAATTGTTCTTCCCCGCTCGCATCCAAAAAAAGTGCAACACCGCCAACACAGCCACGATATACACCGCCCGATGCAGCCGCTGCCAACGCTTCGCACCTAACCATCGAACGGCGCGGTTAAACGACGTCGCCGCCAGTGGCGTGAGCAGTACAAACGCACTGAACCCCATCAAAATAAATGGCCGCTTGGCAATGTCGCGCGCGATGTCCGCCCACTCAAAGCCCATATCTAGCCAGCTGTAGCAAAGCAAATGCAGCACCACATAAAAATAGGTGAAGCGGCCAAACATACGCCTGTGCTTCAACAGCTCAGGCAAACCTAACGTGACACGCAAGGGCGTGACAGCGAGCGTGAGGCACAAAAAACGCAGCGTCCAATCACCCGTTGCACGGATCAAATACTCTGCGGGATTTGCCCCCAGTGCATTGTTTGCAGCCCCCCAAAACAACCAAGCAAAGGGCATCAAACCCACCAAATACAAACTGGATTTGGTCCAGCGATGGCTTAACGCCGAGCGTAATGAGGAAGACGCATCCAACATGATCAGTACAACTTTTTCAAATCCATGCCTGCGTAGAGCTGCCCTACTTGCGCCTCGTAGCCATTGAACATCAAGGTCTTGCGCTTCTTGGCAAACAAACCGTCTTCACCAATGCGCCGCTCGCTGGCTTGACTCCAGCGCGGATGGTCCACATTGGGATTCACATTTGAATAAAACCCGTACTCTTGAGGCGCTGAGCGCCCCCATGAATTGATGGGCTGTTTTTCAACGAAGCGAATCTTCACCAAACTCTTGGCACTTTTGAAACCGTATTTCCAAGGCACAACCAAGCGCACAGGTGCGCCATTTTGATTGGGCAGCACTTCGCCATACATCCCAAAGCTCAACAAGGTCAACGGATGCATGGCTTCGTCCATGCGCAGCCCCTCAACATATGGCCAATCCAGCACGCGCGAACGGACACCGGGCATGGTCTTGGGGTCGGCTTGGGTGATGAACTCCACATACTTGGCGTTACCCAAGGGCTCCACGCGTTTGATAAGTTCAGCCAATGAATAGCCCACCCACGGAATCACCATAGACCACCCCTCCACACAACGTAAGCGGTAAATGCGCTCTTCCATGGGGCTGAGTTTGAGCAAATCCTCCAAATCCATGCGCCCTGGTTTTTTGACCGCCCCCTCAATCTCGACACTCCACGGTTTGGTGTGCAAGGTATGTGCGTATTTGGCGGGATCTGACTTATCCGTACCAAATTCGTAAAAGTTGTTGTAGTTGCTGGCATCCACGTAGGTGGTGATTTTCTCCATGGTGTTGGCACCACTCACACGGCTCACCGCGCCCGTCAACGAGGTCAACTTACCCGTACGAACCACGGCTTCGGCGCCTGTCTGAGCCAACGCCTCACGCGCGGCCCATGCGGCCATCGTCACACCAGCGACACCAGCGGCCATGTGTTTGAGCCAGTTTCGACGCTGGGTATATGCCATTTGCGGGGTAATTTCACTGCTCAAAGGGTGAACAAAACCTGAGGCACTGCTTTTCGAAAATTGATTGCCGCGCATGAGAACCCCTTTGAGTTAAAAAGTGTTCGCATTGTGATGCAGAGTCACCAAACTTGCGCGCAGCACATCAAAAGTCCCTTATTTAGAAAACAAAAAAAGCTGGCACAAGGCCAGCTTTTTTGGGAGTGAGACTAACGCTCTGAATTAACGCAAACCAGCGATGTAATCAGCAACGGCTTTGATTTCGCGGTCATTCAACTTAGCCGCAACACCGCTCATTTGAGCGCTGTTGCCACGGCCAACGTTTTGACCTGCGCCTTTGTTTGCGTGCTCGCGGAAAGCAGTCAATTGCGCCACAGCGTAGTCAGCATGCTGACCTGCCAAACGTGGGTACTGGGAAGGAATACCTGCACCTGTGGGGGTATGACAACCGGCGCAAGCTGCAATTTGACGGTCTGCGATGCCACCGCGGTAAATGCGCTCACCCAAAACAACCAAATCTTTTTCTTTGGCGAAGTTAGGCTTGGACTCTTTAGCGCCCACCCAAGCAGCGACGTTTTTCATGTCGTTGTCTGACAGCGCAGCAGCCATGCCACTCATGATGGCGTTGGCACGCTTGCCAGATTTGAACTCTTGCAATTGCTTGACCAAATAGTCAGGGTGCTGCTGCGCCAACTTTGGGTAAGCAGGCGAACCGGAGTTACCGTCTGCACCGTGGCAAGCCGCACAAACAGCGGTGTAAGTGGCTTCACCTTTGACCAAATCGACCTTGGCAGCAGGAGCTGCTGGTTCGTTGGCATGAGAAAGGGCGGGAGCTACCAAGGCGGCAGCGAGGAGCAAAGAGGCAATCAGCTTCATAAGTATTCTTTGGTTAATGGGTCTCAAAGACGTCGAAAAACTGCGGTGATTCTACAATGCCGTATGAACCAGCCAGACCCACACGACGCCCCCGCCCAAATTGACACGCCTGAGGTGCCCGAAATCACGGTCTTGAACGCTGAATTTGAAGCGCAAAAAGAGGCTGAACGGGCCGCCGCCAAAGCTGCTTTTGAGCTGCTCAGCCCTGCCGACCAAGCCAAATACGCCATGGGATGGCTGCACACCGCACGGTTTTTGACCACTGCGGCACAGCTGCACCACCTGCCTGCCTACGACCAGCCCGAAATTGCGTTTGTGGGCCGCTCCAACGCTGGCAAATCCACCTGCATCAACGTGTTGACCCAGCAAAAACGTTTGGCCTACGCGTCTAAAACACCCGGTCGCACTCAGCACATCAACTTATTCGCCATGGGCCGTCAAGGCAAGACCGATGCCGTGCTGGCCGACTTGCCCGGCTACGGCTACGCTGCTGTGCCCAAGCAAGACAAAATTCGCTGGCAACAAGTGATGGCCAACTATTTACTCACCCGCCCCAACCTGCGCGCGGTGGTGCTGATGTGTGACCCACGCCACGGTTTGACGGAACTCGACGACATCTTGCTCGACGTGATTCGGCCACGCGTGGCCGAAGGTTTGAAGTTTTTGGTCTTGCTCACCAAGGCCGACAAGCTCAACAAAACCGATGGCGCAAAAGCCCTGTCGATTGCCAAGTTGCAAGCCGGTGGCGGTGAAGTGCGCTTGTTCTCAGCACTGAAGAAGCAAGGTGTGGACGAAGTCGCCACCACCTTGTACCAGTGGATGCACCCTTAACTGTTCACGCAATTCAATAAAGCTCGGGAGCGCCTGCAGGGCGTGTCTTGAAGCGCTTGTGCACCCAAAAATATTGGGCAGGCATGGTGTTGATGAATGTCTCTAAGCGTTGATTCATCGTGGCTGTATCGGCTTGAGCATCGTCGGTAGGGAAATCGGTCCAAGCGGGATGCACCACCACTTCATAACCCAACGCTGTCATGCGCGTGATGACCGGCACCACACGCGCACGGCCTAGCTTTGCAAAGCGCGACAGTGAAGGCACGGTCGCCGCTTGCTCACCATAAAACGGCACAAAGATAGACTCGCTCGGACCGAAGTTCATATCAGGCAACAAGTACAGCAACGCGTGTTGACGCAACGCGCTGACGATGGGCTTGACGCCATCTTCACGACGGAACAACTGCACCTGGCCAAAGCGCTGACGGCCTTGCGCCACCCATGCATCCACCGTCGCGTTTGACTGTGGCGTGAAGATGGTGGTGAAGTGCAAAGGCACATTGAGCGTGAGTGCTGTCCACCCCACATCCAAGCCCATGAAATGAGGTGCAAACAACACCGTGGGCACATCATCAGACAAAGCAGCCACCTCGCCCGTTAGCTGCACGCGCGCTTTGATACACGCCGCGTTGCGATGCCACAGCCAACTGCGGTCTAGCCACGCTTGCGCGAAGTAGGTAAACGTTTCACGCGTGAGCGCATCGCGCTCGCTATCACTCAAGTGCGGGAAGCACACGCGTAAATTGGTTTGCACCACGCAACGGCGTGATGGAATCACGACCAACAGCAAGGCGCCTAAACCAGCGCCCAACGCACGAAGCCACGGCAAAGGCAAATAACCCAAAACCCGCAATACCCAAAGCCCAAACTTGCTGAACATGGCTTACCCCTCAGCGCGCGGTTGTTTGTCGCGGGCATATCCCCACAGGTATTGACCAGGCGCGTTGCGCACCATCGCTTCCACACCTCGGTTCACCGCCGCCGCCGCCATCTCGGGCGAGACGGTGGCATCTTTCATCTCTGGCGCATCAAAGGGGCGCATGTGCATGCAAAAACCTTGACCTGCGGGCAAGCGCTCGCACCACGTCAGGATGACTTGTGCGCCGGTTTGCTGCGCCAACTTGGCCAGCAAGGTCATGGTGTAGACATCGCGGCCAAAGAACGGAGCCCACACGCCTTGCCCCTGTGGCGGCACTTGGTCAGGCAGGATGGCCGTGTAGCCACCGTTACGCAACGTGCGAATGAGGGTGCGCACACCCGCAAGCGATGTGGGCGCCGAGTCCAGAAAGGGGCGCGTGCGTGCGTTGGCAACCAAGGGCTCAAGCCATGCTTTGCGCGCAGGGCGAAACAACGCAACCATCGGGCCATACGTGGGGCCAAACCTTTCAGCAATCGCTTGCGCGCCGATTTCCCACGAACCCAAATGCGGCGACATGATGATGGCGCCCTTGCCTGCTTGCATGGCCGCTTCAAAGTGCTCTGCACCATCCCACTTCACCAAACCTTCGAGCTTGGCACTGTGCGGACGCATCCACACCCAAGGCAGCTCAGCCACCATGGCGCCAATGGCAGCTACAGCAGGACGCGCATCACGCCACGCCACGCCAGCTGCTTGCACATTGGCTTTGAAGTTGCGGCGATAGCTGGGCGACAGCCACCACACCAACCACCCCAACACAGCGCCAAGTCGCTGCATCAGGGGCAGCGGCATGCGGGCAAGGAAGCGAAAGAGACGGGTGACGAAAGACATGAACTTTTTGATGACTTTGATAAATCCATTAGAATTCTGATTGTCGCCGAGTTAAAGAACTACTTGCAGGGCGACGACACACCTCGGTGTGAGAGTGAGGGCAAAGCCCACACAACTGCTAAAGCGTTCGCTGGGCTCCAAGTTTTCAGGGTCGGCAACGCCGAACAACCCATTGAGAACAAGGAGCTTTTTTATGTCCAGCAATTACCTCTTCACGTCTGAATCCGTTTCAGAAGGCCACCCAGACAAAGTGGCAGACCAAATCTCTGATGCGATTTTGGATGCGATTTTCGAGCAAGACCCACTCTCACGCGTGGCTGCCGAAACCCTGACCAACACCGGCTTGGTCGTGTTGGCTGGCGAGATCACCACCAACGCGCACGTCGACTACATCCAAGTCGCACGCGACACCATCAAGCGCATCGGCTACGACAACACCGACTACGGCATCGACTACAAAGGTTGCGCGGTCATGGTGTGTTACGACAAGCAATCCAACGACATCGCTCAAGGCGTGGACCGTGCGTCTGACGACCACCTCAACATCGGTGCGGGCGACCAAGGCCTGATGTTTGGCTACGCTTGCAGCGAAACGCCTGAGCTGATGCCTGCTCCCATCTATTACGCACACCGCCTGGTCGAGCGCCAAGCCCAGTTGCGCAAAGACGGCCGCCTGCCATTCTTGCGCCCCGATGCCAAGAGCCAAGTGACCATGCGTTACGTGGACGGCAAGCCTCACAGCATTGACACCGTGGTGTTGTCGACCCAACACAGCCCTGACCAAAGTGAGTCTGCCACCAAGATGAAGGACAGCTTCAATGAGGCCATCATCGAAGAAATCATCAAGCCCGTGTTGCCCAAAGAGTGGCTGCAAGACACCAAGTATTTGATCAACCCCACAGGCCGTTTCGTCATCGGCGGTCCACAAGGCGACTGCGGTTTGACAGGCCGCAAAATCATTGTGGACACCTACGGCGGCGCATGCCCTCACGGCGGCGGCGCGTTCTCAGGCAAAGACCCATCGAAGGTGGACCGCTCTGCCGCTTACGCTGCACGCTATGTGGCTAAAAATATCGTGGCCGCTGGCTTGGCCACACAGTGCCAAGTGCAAGTGGCTTACGCCATTGGCGTGGCACGCCCCATGAACATCACGGTGAACACGGCAGGCACTGGCGTGATCTCTGACGACAAGTTGTCAGTCTTGGTGGCCGAGCACTTTGACCTGCGCCCCAAAGGCATCATTCAAATGCTCGACTTGCTGCGTCCGATTTACAGCAAAACGGCGGCTTATGGTCACTTTGGTCGTGAAGAGCCCGAGTTCACTTGGGAAAGAACCGATAAAGCTGCGGCACTTCGTGCAGCAGCCGGTCTGTAAGACCGCCTCGCGAAAGCGAGGTATCGGTTCTTGGGCGAAGCTCAATCGCTTGCGATGTGAGCGTAGACCAGAAGTCGTATTAAAGGGTCTCTTGTGTTTACGAGAGGCCCTTTTTGTTTGGCTCTTCGATTCTCCGGGATGCGAGTTGGGGTAGGCAGACGCGGCTTACATCGCTTCGCGACGAATGGCGCCGCATCTGCCTACCCCAACCCGCATTTTGTTGTTCGAAAAAGTTAAGGCGTAAAAGGTTTTCGCTTTGCTGCACGCGCCAACAGAAGCTTGGGTGGCGTACCCCAATAAGGCGCCATTCGTCGCGCAGCGATGTAAGCCGTTTGGGGGGCGCCACCCACGCTTCGGAGCAACGCAAAAACACAAAGAAGGTTACCCCTCTCCCCCACCCAAAGCTTTGTAAAGCTGAGCCGTCGTCCCCAACAACTGCCGCAACACCTGCACACGCGATTGCTGCGCCGTCAACGCGTCACGCTGCGCGTCCACCAAATCAAATTGATTTGCCGAACCCTGCTCATAACGCACCTCCATCACACGCAAACGCTGTTGCTGGCTTTGCACCCAATTGGATTGCGCCGCCAGTTGTTGTTGCAAGGTATCGCGCGCCACCAGCAAGTCAGCGACTTCGCGGAAGGCTTGCTGGAGTGTTTTTTCATACGTCGCCACCGCTTGTACTTTGCGAGCTTGAGCCACATCCAAGTTGCCCGTGGTGCGCCCCCAATCAAACAACGGCATTTGCAACGTGGGAACAAAACTCCAGCTGCGCGAGCCTGAGTCAAACAAACCATTCAAACTGGTACTGGCTGAACCAGACGCACCCGTGAGTTGCAAACGTGGCAAAAAGGCAGCGCGCGCCACACCAATGTTGGCATTGGCGGCCACCAAGCGTTGCTCTGCCGCACGCACATCGGGTCGGCGTAGCAACACGTCAGACGACAAGTTGCCGCCCCAAGACAACGATAGAGTTTGGGTATCCAAAGGAACGGCAGCTGGCACGTCAACAGGCAAGCGCCCACCGACCAACAAAGCCAAGGCATTGCGGGCTTGTTGCAAAGCACGATCCGTCGTGAACTGATCGCTTTGCGCTGTGGACAACGCGGTTTGCGCGGTAGCCACATCCACATCACTGGCAGCACCTAACGCTTGCTTGCGTACGGTCAAGTCAAACAGCTGCTGACGCCCTGATGCCGTTTGAGCCGCCCACTGGCTACGCAACTCCAAGTCTTTGACCAAGTAATAACCATTGGCCACATCACTGATGAGGCTTAGGCGCACGACGCGCTGATCTTCTGCGCTGGCTTGGTAATTGGATTTGGCAGCTTGGGTCATGTCTGCGACACGGCCCCAAAAGTCGACTTCGAATGACACCAAATTCACATTGGCATCGAAGCGATTAATGCTCGTGGCGACTGGGTTGTTGATGACCCCAGCTGGCGTGAGCGATGCCGTGCGGCCCACCGACATCGTGGCACTCGGCAACTGATCGGCCCCCTGCACACCCCACAAAGCGCGCGCTTCCTCTACGCGAGCGACAGCGATGCGTAAATCGTGATTACGCTCTAACGCCGTGCGAATGAGCCCACGCAACTGTTCGTCGGTGTAGAGCGACTCCCAAGGAATATCTTGCAACTGCGAGGTATCTGCGGCGCTGGTTTGCGCAGACCAGCTCTTGGCCAAGTCGGCCTCAGGGCGTTTGTAGGTCGGGGCCAAGCTGCACGCGCTCAAGGCGCAAACAGCAGCCAATGCCACCGCTGAGAAACGAATGCGATCAGTCATGGCGAGCTCCTTGCTCCACATCGTGGTGTTTGGGCTTGCCCGGGAAATAACGCCGCATCACCACAAAAAATACCGGCACCAAAAACACCGCCAAGAGGGTGGCGCCCAACATACCGCCCGCCACGCCCGTGCCAATGGCTTGTCGGCTCTTGGCGCCAGCACCACTGGAGATGGCCAAAGGCATGACACCCAAGATGAAAGCAATCGACGTCATCAAGATGGGACGGAACCGCATGCGACACGCTTCCAAGGTCGCATCCAGCACGCTGTGTCCACGGTCATTCAACTCACGCGCAAACTCGATGATCAAAATCGCGTTCTTCGAGGCCAAGCCAATGATGGCAATCATGCCCACTTTGAAAAACACATCGTTGGGCAAGCCGCGCAACAACACCGCCAACACCGCACCAAACACACCCAGCGGCACGACCAACATCACAGCAAACGGAATCGACCAGCTTTCGTACAAAGCAGCCAAAGCCAAAAACACCACCACCACCGAAATGGCAAACAGCGCAGGGGCTTGGTTGCCCGACAAACGCTCTTCCAGCGACGTGGAGGACCACTCAAACCCAAAGCCCGGCGGCAACTTGGCGGCCAACTCTTCCATCGCGACCATGGCCTCGCCCGAACTACGTCCTGGCGCAGCAGAGCCAGAGAGCTTGATAGATGGCAACCCGTTGTAGCGGTCCACACGCGGCAAACCAACCACCCAACGGGTCTTGGCGAATTCACCCAAAGTCACCATATCGCCACGCGTGTTGCGCACGGGCAAACGCAAAATCGTTTGGGGATTGCTGCGCAAGTCACCTTCGGCTTGCATTTGCACACGCAAGATGCGGCCATCGCGCACAAAGTCGTTCACATACGACACACCCAAGGTCGATTGCAAGGTGTCGTTCAAGCTCGCCAAATCCACCGACAAGGCACGCGCTTTGGCGCGGTCAATGTCCAGCAAAATTTGTGGTGAAGGCTCTTGCCCCTCGGGGCGTACACCGGCCAATGCAGGATGGCTAGCGGCCATGCCCAACATCATGTTGCGCGCATCCATCAAGCGTTCACGGCCTTGCCCTGAGCGGTCTTGCAAACGGAAGTCAAAGCCACCCACCGCGCCCAACTCTGGAATGGGCGGCACGTTCACCGCCAACGCAAAAGCTTGTTTGACCGAGAACAAATACATATTGGCCCGTTGAATCACAGCTTGCACTGAGTGGTCTGCGGTCTTGCGAACATCCCAATCTTTGAGTTTGACAAACACCAGCGCCGCGTTTTGACCACGGCCAAAAAACGAGAAGCCCAACACGCCGATGACGTGATCAACCTCAGGCTGCTTCAAAAAGTATTGCTCGGCATTGCCCACCACTTCGCGGGTACGCTCGGTTGATGCACCGGGGGGCAGCTGCACCATGCTGATGAAATAGCCTTGGTCTTCATCTGGCAAGAAGCTACCAGGCAAGCGTGTGAACAACCAACCCGTTGCAATACAAATCGCCAAGAACACAGCCAGCCAACGCGTGGGGCGTTTGATGATTTTTTCCACACGCTCGGCATAACGCCCGCTGATGCGTGTGAAGTAACGGTTGAACCACCCCAACAAACCTGTCTCGGTCGGTGCGTGGCCTTTTTCAATCGGCTGTAACAGCGTGGCACACATGGCAGGCGTCAGCGTGATGGCCATCAAGGCCGACAGCATCATGGTCAACACCAAGGTCACCGAGAACTGGCGGTAAATAACGCCTACTGAGCCGCCAAAAAAAGCCATCGGCACAAACACCGCGCACAGCACCAAGGTGATGCCGATGATGGCTGCGATGATTTGATCCATCGCTTTGCGCGTGGCGTCCCGGGGTGACAAGCCCTCATCGCTCATGATGCGCTCGACGTTTTCCACCACCACAATCGCATCGTCCACCACGATACCGATGGCCAACACCATCGCAAACAAGGTCAGCACGTTGACCGAGTAGCCCAACAAAAACAAGCCCGTGAACGTGCCCAGCAAAGCCACGGGTACCACCACGGCAGGAATGAGCGTGGCGCGCAAATTACCCAAGAACAGCCACATCACCAAGAACACCAGCACCATGGCCTCGAACAAGGTGTGCACCACTTCAGAGATGGAAATCTCCACAAACTTCGAGGTGTCGTAAGGCACTTCCCAGCCCACACCTTGAGGGAAATAGCGCTCCAGTTCTTGCATGCGTTGCTTCACAGCCTGCGCCACTTCCAAGGCGTTGCCATCAGGTGCCACACGCACCGCAATCGCAGCCGATGGCGCGCCATCGGTGCGCGCCAAGATGTCGTAGCTTTGTGCACCCAGTTCAATGCGGGCCACATCTTTCAGACGCACAGCCGAGCCATCTGGCTGCGTCTTCACCAAGATCTCGCCAAACTCTTCAGGGCGACTCAGGCGGCTGCGCACCACCACCACCGCATTGAGTTGCTGGCCTTCAGGCGCGGGGTTTTGCCCCATCTCGCCCGTGGCCAGTTGGACGTTTTGCGCACGCACAGCCGCAGCCACATCGCTAGGAGCAATGCCGTACGCATGCATCTTGGCTGGCTTGAGCCAAATGCGCATGGAGTATTCGGTGCCAAACAACGTGGCCTCGCCTACACCGCGCACACGACGAAGTTGATCCAACACATTGGCTGCCGCATAGCTACCTAAAGCAACCGCATCTTTGCTTTTATCGGGCGACGTCAACACCGTGAACAGCAAATAGTTGCGCTGCGGCTTGGTCACAGGCACGCCCAGTCGGCGCACATCATCTGGCAAACGGGCTTCGACGCGCTTGTAACGGTTTTGCGCTTCGACCGACGCAATATCCACGTTGGTGCCAGCCGCAAACGTGAGCGTCAGAGTGCCCACACCGAGCTCAGAAGATGACTCCATGTAGAGCAAATGCTCAATGCCGTTCATCTCTTGCTCAATTAACGCGGTCACAGTTTGCTCGACCACCTCGGCTGAAGCGCCAGGGTAGGTGATGTTGAAAGCAATCGAAGGTTGTGCCACCTGCGGGTACTGCGACACAGGCATCTTGCGCAAAGACAGCGCGCCCGCCATCACGATGGCAATGGCAATCACCCACGCGAACACGGGGCGGTCAATAAAGAACTTAGCAAACATGGTTTAACGCCCTTGTTGCGAAGCGGCGGAAACTGGCGCGACCGACACCGAGGCCACGGGTGCAGCACTCACCCCAGAAGCCACTGGCGCAGTCATGGCTGCAGATGCCGAAGATGCGGCGGGCGCTGCTGGATTGGCTGGGTCAACCGGCTTGACCGTTGCACCAGGCTTGGCCTTTTGCACGCCATCGACCACGATGCGCGTCCCCTCGGCCAAACCACCGGTCACCACCCATTTATCGCCGCTCATGGGGCCAATTTGAATGGGCACGAGCGCCACTTTGTTCTCAGGCGTGACGGACAACACAAATGCGCCATTGGTGTTCATTTGCACGGCACGTTGTGGCACGGCAATGGCTTGCTCCATGCGGGCCTGCGAAATACGCACGCGCACAAAACTGCCGGGCAGCAACTCACGCTGCGGGTTGGCAAACTCGGCACGCAAGAACACATTGCCCGTGTTCACATCCACCGTTTGCTCAGACAACAACAACTTGCCTGTTTGGCCGTACACAGAACCATCGCTCAACAGCAGCTGCACCTTGAGGTTCTCACCCGCCTTCACTTTGCCTTGCTTGATGGATTGGCGCAAACCAAATAGCTCTGTTTCACTTTGGCTGAAGTTGACGTAGATCGGGTCCATCTGGTCAATGTTGACCAACGGCGTGGCGTCACCACGGCCCACCAACGTACCTTCGGTGACCAGAGCATGGCCCACACGCCCGTTGATGGGGGCTGTGACCATGGCGTTTTCGTAGTCAATGCTGGCCTTGGCCAAGGTGGCTTTGGCTTGCTTGGCACGCGTCACAGCGGCCTCGTACTCTTGCTGGCTCACGCCGCGCACTTCAAGCAGCGCTTGGTAGCGTTGCAGCAGTTGCTCTGCCGCTTGCGCGTCGGCACGGGCGGCATCGGCACTTGCACGGTAAGCGCGTGGGTCAATCTGAAACAAAGGCGTGCCGGCCTTGATGTCCGCACCTTCTTTGAACAAGATGCGATCCACCACCCCCTCCACACGCGCACGCACTTGCGCGGTACGCACCGACTGCAAACGCCCCGACAAATCGGTGGTCAAGTCGACCGGCGAAGCAGCAACCGTCATCACATTCACCTCGGCGGGTGGCGGAGCGCCTGCACCCGCAGCAGGCTTGCCGTCGGGCGAAGGGCTGCAAGCGGCAAGACTGGCCAACGCCAAAGCACACAGAGCGAGGTTGTGAAAACGCGAGGAGAACATGAAAAGACCTTTGCAAACACCCAAAAAGGGCCGACGCATAGGTGGCCCGATTGAATTCTGAGGGGAGTCCGCCTATTGTGCCGCCCATCCGTAAAGCCCGTGTAAAAGCGTGCAAAGACCAAGCGGGCTCAAGGCCTACGCTTGCCAAAGCCGCTCATCTGTGAACACGCATCACGTGTTGGACTGTTGCTGCAACGCCCACATCTGCGCATAGCGCCCATTCATGACCAGCAGTTCCGCGTGAGCGCCGCGCTCCACAATGCGCCCCGCATCCATCACCAAAATTTCGTGCGCGTCGACCACGGTGGACAAACGGTGGGCAATGACCAAGGTGGTTTTGTTTTGCGCGGCACTTTGCAGCTCGGCTTGAATCGCGCGTTCATTGGCGCTGTCCAAGGCCGATGTGGCTTCGTCAAAAATCACAATGGGCGGGTTCTTGAGCAAGGTGCGGGCAATCGCCACGCGCTGCTTCTCACCGCCCGACAACTTCAAGCCACGCTCGCCCACCATGGTGTCGTAGCCCTTGGGCGTAGCGGCAATGAAGTCATGGATGTGTGCCGCCTTGGCGGCTTGCTCCACTTCGGCCTCGGTCGCATCGGTGCGGCCATAGGCGATGTTGTAGCGCACGGTGTCGTTGAACAACACGGTGTCTTGCGGCACGATGCCCATGGCGCGGCGCACACTGCCTTGCGTGACTTGGCGGATGTCTTGCCCATCAATGGTGATCGCGCCAGCGCCCACGTCGTAAAAGCGAAATAACAAACGCGCCAGTGTGGACTTGCCCGAGCCCGAAGGTCCGACCACTGCCACCGTTTTGCCCGCTGGAATTTCAAAGCTGATGCCGTGCAAGATGGGACGCGTTGCCTCGTACGCAAACACCACCGATTCAAACTTCACCGTCGGTGAACCGCTCAGTTGCAGCGCGGGCGCATGGGGCGCATCAGCCACTTCGCGTTCTTTTTCTAGCAACGTGAACATACGGTCGAGGTCGGTGAGGCTTTGTTTGATCTCGCGGTACAACACGCCCAAAAAGTTGAGCGGGATGTAGAGCTGAATCATGAAGGCGTTGATCATCACCAAGTCGCCCAAGGTCATGCGGCCCTCCACCACGCCTTGCGTGGCACGCCACAGCATGCCCACCAAGGCCACGGCGATGATGAGTTGTTGGCCGGTGTTTAAAAGCGACAGCGAGGTTTGTGCTTTGAGGCGCGCACGACGCAAGGCCTCTAGGCTTTTGTCGTACCGCGATGCCTCGAAGGCTTCGTTGTTGAAGTACTTGACCGTTTCATAGTTGAGCAACGAGTCCACTGCTTTGGTGTGGGCCGCAGAATCAAACTCGTTGGCTTGCCGACGGTATTGCGTGCGCCACTCGGTCACGCTAATGGTGAACACGATGTACAGCGCCAGCGCTGCCAGCGTGATGCCTGCAAACCACACATCGAACTTCACCGCCAAGATGCTGAGCACCAAGGCCACTTCAATTAAGGTAGGCACCACGCTGTAGAGCGAGTACGAAATGAGCGACTCAATGCCACGCACACCGCGCTCAATGTCGCGCGTCATGCCACCGGTTTGGCGCTCTAAGTGAAAGCGCAAGCTCAGTCCATGCAAATGCTGAAATGTCTCCAGCGCAATCTGCCGTGCGGCGCCTTGCGTGGCTTTGGCAAATACCAACTCGCGCAGTTCGGTGAACGCCGACACCGACAAACGCAACACACCGTACACCACCAACAAGGACACGGGCACCACGATGACGGCCATCGGATCGTTGGGCTTGAACGACATGGCATCGATCAATTCTTTGAGCAGCAAGGGCACGCTCACGTTGGCCAACTTGGCGCCCACCATGAAAGACAGGGCCGCGACCACGCGCCATTTGTATTGCCACAAGTATGGAAAAAGGCGTTTGAGGGTTTCGCCATCAGGGCGTTGTTTCGCGGTTTGCCCAGCAGGTGTGGGCGCAGAAGAATGGGCGTGATGACGCATGTTGCACAATGCCAAAAAGTAATTCTTCGATTGTGCCTATGTCTACCTCTTCAAACCCCCACGCCGTGCCTTTGCCCACCGACCAAGAGTTGGTACTGAAGGTCATCCCCATGCCTGCGGACTGCAACCAGAACGGCGATATTTTTGGTGGCTGGGTCATGGCCCAAGTCGACTTGGCGGGTGCCGTGCTGCCAGCTCGCTACGTCAAAGGGCGCATGGCCACGGTCGCCGTGAACGAATTCATCTTCAAACACCCCGTAAAAGTGGGCGACATTTTGAGCTTTTTTTCGCGTGTACAACGCATTGGCAACACCTCCATCACCGTGAAGGTGGAAGTCTTTGCCGAGCGTTTCCGCTCACAAGGGGAATACATGAAGGTGACCGAAGCGATGCTCACCTATGTGGCCATCGATCAAGATGGCAAGCCACGCGCCATCCCCAAAGACTGAACTCTTTACGAAACGATGTAGGCGCCCGTCCCCGTGGACATCAGCGTGCCGTCAGGCCCGCGAAACTCCATGCGTGAGGTGCCCACACGCGTACCCACACGTAAAGCATGCGCATGGATGCTGAAGTGCTCACCAATGCCGGGGCGCAAATAGTCCACGCGTAAATCAATCGTGCCCAGTTTGGCAAAACGCTCTAAGCGCTCAGAGGGAGTTTCCTTCATGTGTTTGGCCGCCAAGCAAGACATGACCGCCGCACTGCCAATGGCGTCCAGCACCGCACTGATGACGCCGCCGTGGATGCGGTTGTAGGCGTAATGCCCCACCAAATCAGGTCGCATGTCGATGCGTGCCACCACTTCATCGGGCGTGACGCTCACCAGCTTCAAACCCAGCAAACGGTTGAAGACAATTTTTTCTTCGTAGATTTGGCGAAAGCCTTCGAGGTATTCAGGCTCAAACACGACAGGGCTGGTGGTGGTTTGCGTCATTCGGTGCGTCAATCAGAGCTTAGAAAAATCGGGTTTGCGTTTTTCCATGAACGCGCCAAACGCTTCTTTGGCCGCTGGCTCTGTGAGCATGCGGCCAAACGAGGTGGCCTCGTCGTTCATCTGTTTTTGCACCAGCGCGGCTTGACCCGCTTTCATCAAACGCTTGGTTTCTAGCAACGAGGACAAGGGCTTGGCCGCCAGTTTTCGCGCCTGCACTTGCACATAGCTGTTGACCTCGGTGGGTGGCAGCACGCGGTTGACCAAGCCCACTTCCAAGGCGGCTTCGGCCATGAACGGCTCGCCCAACAGCAGCGCCTCAGCAGCGCGGTGATAGCCCATCATTTGCGGCGCCAGCAAGCTTGATGCCGCTTCGGGGCACACGCCTAAGTTGACAAAAGGCATGGCAAACGCCGCGTTGTCGCCCGCATACACCAAGTCGCAATGAAACAGCAACGTGGTGCCAATGCCCACGGCTGGGCCTGCCACCGCTGCCAACACGGGCTTTGGAAACGCGGCGATGTTTTTGAGCAAACGAAACACCGGCGCCTCTGGCGTTGAAGGCGGGTTGTTCAAAAAGTCAGCAATGTCATTGCCTGCACAGAACACCGCTTCATGGCCTTGAAACACCAACACGCGCACTTCGGGGTTGCGCTCGGCTTGCTCCACCGCATCAGCCAGTGCGATGTACATCGCAGCGGTGAGGGCGTTCTTTTTGTCGACGCGGTTCAACGTCAAGGTCATCACACCGCCGTCGATGTGGTTCAAAATTTCTGTCATAGCGATCCTCAATTACTGGGCACGCAGCCAAACTTGGGTGCGGTAGAAAGGGCCAATATAGCCACGCACTTGCAGTTTTTTTCCGCCTTCTTGCGGCACCATTTTCACGGTGTACTCTTTGCCGTTTTCTGGGTCCAAAATTTTGCCGCCATTGGCCCACAAGTTTTCCGACGAATCGTCGGGTTTGACGCCGCGCACGATTTCCATCCCGATGATGGCTTGACCTTTGCGTTCGTCTTTGCAATCGTCACACGTCTTTTTGGCGTTGGGATCATTGCGTAGCGACTTCACCACACGACCACTGAGCACACCGTCTTTGTCAACGATTTGGATTTCAGCTTTGGCCTCACCCGTTTTGTCGTCTATCGTGTGCCATGTGCCCACTGGGGACATTTGCGCAAAGCAGCCGCTTGCCAGCAAAAAACTTGCGGCAACCAGATATTTGGAGAGGTGTGTTTGGGTCATGGTTTGAATTTACTCGAATTGATTTGCAAAACGACTCAGGCAAACACGGCCTCTGTCTCCATGAGCACAGCTGAACCTGCGCGGGCGGTAAGCATGAGCGATGCAGTTTCTGGGAACAGCTTGGCAAAGTAAAAGCGCGCGGTCTGCAGCTTGGCTTGGTAGAACGGGTCGTTGTTGCCTTCGGCCATCTTTTGCAAAGCCACTTGTGCCATGCGCGCCCAGAAATAGCCAAATACCAAATGGCCTGCCACACGCAAGTAGTCCACCGCCGCTGCGCCCACCTCATCGGCGTTTTGCAGCGCTTTGTACCCAATCTCGCCGGTGAACTGCGTCATCTGCTGACCGAGCTTGGCCAAGGGGTTGATGAACTCGGCCATGTCCTCGTCACCTTGCGTCTGCTCGACCAACGCGGCAATCAATTTGCCAAACTTCTTAAGCGAAGCGCCCTGATTTCCCAGCACCTTTCGGCCCAGCAAGTCCAAGCTTTGGATGGTGTTGGTGCCTTCGTAAATCATGTTGATGCGGGCGTCACGCACGTATTGCTCCATGCCCCATTCGCGAATGAAGCCATGACCACCGAACACTTGCATGCACGACGAGGTGGCGGTCCACGCGTTGTCGGTGATGAAGGCTTTGACGATAGGCGTGAGCAAAGCCACTTGCTCGGCAGAGTCGGCTCGCACGGCTTCGTCTGGGTGGTTCAACTCGCGGTCGATCAACAGGGCGCAGTGCAGCGCCAGTGCGCGGCCACCTTCGGCGTAGGCGCGTGCGGTGAGCAGCATCTTGCGCACATCGGGATGCACCAGAATGCTGTCTGCGGGTTTGCTGGGGTCTTTGGGGCCGGTCAGGCTGCGCGACTGAATGCGGTCTTTGGCATAGGCCACCGCGTTTTGATACGCCACTTCGGTCAAGCCCAGCGACTGCATGCCCACGCCCACGCGGGCCGCGTTCATCATCACAAACATCGCGGCCAAGCCTTTGTTGGGTTGACCCACCATCGTGCCTACAGCGCCGTCCAACACCATTTGGCAAGTGGCGTTGCCGTGAATGCCCATCTTGTGTTCTAAGCCGCCGCAGTAAATGCCATTGCGCTCGCCCACGCTGCCATCGGCATTGACATGGAATTTAGGCACCACAAACAAGCTGATGCCTTTGCTGCCCGCAGGCGCATCGGGCAAACGGGCCAGCACCAAGTGCACGATGTTGCTCACCATGTCGTGCTCGCCCGCGCTGATGAAAATTTTGTTGCCCGTGATGCGATAGGTGCCATCGGCTTGTGGCTCGGCTTTGGTACGCAACAGGCCAAGGTCGGTGCCGCAATGCGGCTCGGTCAAGCACATGGTGCCGGTCCACTCGCCACTGGTGAGCTTGGGCAAGTACAAGGCTTTTTGCGCGTCTGTGCCGTGCGCGTGCAATGCCTCATACGCGCCGTGCGTGAGGCCTGGATACATGGTCCACGCTTGGTTGGCGCTGTTGAGCATTTCGTAAAAGCATTGGTTCACCACGATGGGCAAACCTTGGCCGCCATACGCGGGGTCACAACTCAATGCGGGCCAGCCGCCTTGCACGTATTGGTCAAACGCGGCTTTGAAACCGTCGGGCGTTTTGACTTCGTGGGTATCGCGATTCAAAGTGCAACCTTGCGCATCACCAATTTGGTTGAGCGGGAAAATCACTTCAGAAGCGAACTTGCCACCCTCTTCCAACACGGCGGCAATGGTGTCGGCATCTATGTCTGCGTGTTTGGGCATGCGCTTGAAATCATCCGTGACGTTCAAGACTTCGTGCAGCACAAATTGCATGTCGCGCAGAGGTGGTGTGTAGCTAGGCATGGTGTGTCTCCTTACTTTTTGGACGAGGTGGCGCGCTTGGCACTTGTTTTAATCACAGAGGCTGCATCGCTTGCGCCGTAGCGTTGCAAGATGTTTTCAAATCCTTTGAGCGTGCGTGCCAATGATTTGGAGGAACGCAAAAAACGTGCTTCGTATTGCAGCGCCAAGATGAGACCGTGCAGCTCAAACACCATTTGCTCGGCGTCCATGTCTGCGGCCAGATGCCCCACTTCTCGTGCCTGTACCACAGTGCGGTAGACGGCAGCTAGCCAAGTCTTCACCATGCCAGCCAAGGCATCGCGCACAGGGCCTGGACGGTCGTCAAACTCTGCCGCGCCGCTGATGTAAAGACAGCCCGAATCAATCTCAGCTGAAGTGCGTTTGGTCCAGTTGGCAAACAATTGGCGCAAACGGGGCAGGCCGCGCTCGGCCTCCAAAATAGGGAAGAACACTTCAGCTTCAAAACGTGCGTGGTACTCACGCACCACTGACAGCTGCAATTCTTCGCGTGAACCAAAGTGGGCAAACACGCCTGATTTGCTCATGTGCGCGACCTCGGCCAATGCACCAATGCTCAGCCCCTCTAAGCCAATTTGCGTGGCCAAGCCCAAGGCAGCGTCGACGATGGCGGCTTTGGTTTGCTGGCCTTTTTGCAGGACCTTGCTTTCAACAACGGTAGTTTTACGAGCGACAGTCATACGGGTGAGGTCAATAAGACCCATAAAAGAACGATCGTGCTATTTTGCATGAAAAATTAGCCCTCTAAACTTCACGATCATGCAAGCCACTCGAATTCTCGCCATCCGTCATGGGGAAACCCCTTGGAACGTCGACACCCGCATTCAAGGGCAACTCGACATTGGACTCAACGACACAGGCAAATGGCAAGCCCAACGCGTGGGTCGAGCGTTGCGCGAAGAGCCCATCACAGCGGTTTACAGCAGTGATTTGGCACGCGCCTTTCAAACCGCGCAGGCCATTGCCCAAAGCAATGCATTCGCGGCTCGGCTGCCCGTCGTCGGTCACACCGGCTTACGCGAGCGCCACTTTGGCCATTTACAAGGCCAAACTTGGAAAGAGATCGAAACGGGCTGGCCCGAAGACGCCAAACTCTGGCGTGGGCGCGACCCACATTGGGCCCCCGTAGGTGGCGAGTCGTTGACCGTTCTGCGCGAACGCATTGCAAACTGTGTGAATGAATTAGCCAGTCAACACCTGGGCGAGCAAATTGTGCTGGTGGCCCATGGGGGCGTGATGGACGCGCTGTATAGATTGGCCACCAACCAAGCCATTGACGCGCCGCGCACATGGCATCTCGGCAACGCCGCCATCAACCGCTTGCTGTGGACACCTCAGGGCTTGAGCTTGGTGGGCTGGGGTGATGTGTCGCACTTTGGCGAGACACATGGCTTGCCGCGCGACGAAACCACGACTTAATCTATTGCGACATCGCCAATCGCTTTGGGCGGCGTCACACCCAAATGACGATACGCAGCCAAGGTAGCGATGCGTCCACGCGGCGTGCGCTGCAGAAAACCTTGCTGAATCAAATACGGCTCAATCACGTCTTCAATCGTGTCGCGCTCTTCGCCGATGCTGGCGGCGATGTTGTCAAGGCCCACAGGGCCGCCATCAAAACGGTGAATCACAGCTTCGAGCAACTTTCGGTCCATCAAGTCAAAGCCTTGCGGGTCGACATCCAACATGGCCAACGCTTTTTTGGCAATGTCTTCGGTGATGCGCCCTGTGCCTTTCACATCGGCATAGTCGCGCACACGGCGCAGCAGGCGGTTGGCAATGCGTGGTGTGCCGCGTGAGCGACGCGCAATCTCAAAGCCACCTTCCACATCCATCGGCGTGTCGAGCAAGCCCGCACTGCGCACCACGATGCGTTGCAACTCTTCAGCGGTGTAAAACTCTAGACGCGACACAATGCCAAAACGGTCACGCAGCGGGTTGGTCAACATGCCTGCACGCGTCGTGGCCCCGACCAACGTGAAGGGCTGCAAGTCGAGCTTGATGCTGCGAGCCGCTGGGCCCTCACCAATCATGATGTCGATTTGGTAGTCCTCTAGCGCGGGATACAAAATTTCTTCGACCACGGGCGACAAGCGATGAATCTCATCGATGAACAACACATCGTTTTTCTCTAAGCCCGTGAGCAAGGCGGCCAAGTCTTTGGGTTTTTCCAACACAGGGCCGCTGGTGGAACGCAAATTCACACCGAGCTCTTGCGCAATGATGTGGCTCAGCGTGGTTTTGCCCAAACCGGGTGGGCCAAACAACAGCACATGGTCGAGCGCTTCGTTGCGCTTCTTGGCTGCGCCAATGAAGATTTCAAGCTGCTCGCGCACCTTCATCTGACCCACGTACTCTTGCAGCAATTTGGGCCGCAAAGCGCGTTCAACCGCCTCTTCATTGGGCGACACGGGCGCCGCAGACACCATGCGCGATGGCGCGGGCGTCGGCGCGAAATCGTCAGTTTGAATACTCATGCTTTATTTGGCCAAAGATTTCAGCGCCAGCTTGATACCGTCGCTCACACCCACATCGGCAGGCAACGCCTTGAGTGCGGCAGACGCTTCTTTGTCGCTGTAGCCCAGCGCCAGCAAAGCTTGCAAGATATCGCTTTGGTGGTCGGGTGTGGAAAACATATTGGGCCCGAGGTCTGCGCCCAGCTTGCCTTTGAGCTCGAGCAACAAACGCTCCGCTGTTTTCTTGCCAATGCCCGGCACTTTGGTGAGACGCGCCGCATCTTGATCAGACACGGCACGCGCCAACTCGTCAGCACTCAAACCGCTCAAAACGCCAAGCGCCATGCGAGGGCCGACGCCTGAAATTTTGATGAGCAAGCGAAACGTGGCACGCTCAGACGCAGTGCCAAAACCAAACAAAATTTGGGCGTCTTCACGCACCACAAAATGCGTCAATAACGACACACGCTCGCCGGTCGCGGGCAGGTTGTAAAACGTGCTCATGGGCACATCGACTTCGTAGCCCACGCCGTTGCAGTCCACCAAAACTTGGGGAGGATTTTTCTCGCTGAGGATGCCTGTTAACTTGCCTATCATTGGGGGACCTTTTTAGGGATTATCGACTTGATTCTTCGCCACACCTTCACCCCGCATAACAACACCCGTCTGTCGCATCTGTGCGGCCCTACTGACGAACATTTGCGCACCATCGAACTGGCCTTGGACGTGAAAATCGCCCACCGCCACGAGCAATTCAAAGTAGACGGCCACAAAGCCAAAGCCACACGCGCCCTCGAGGTCTTGCAAGCGCTGTACGAGCGCGCCGCACGCGCCATCCCACCCGAGCAAGTCCAACTCATGCTGGCTGGCGACAGCGCCATGGCGGACGAAGATGTCCCCACACTGCAAACCCGCCGCACCGACCTGCGGGCTCGCACGCCCACACAAGCTGCGTATTTGGAGAACATTGCGGCGTACGACATCAGCTTTGGCATAGGCCCAGCGGGCACAGGCAAAACCTATTTGGCCGTGGCCTGCGCCGTGGATGCCCTAGAGCGCAGCGCCGTGCAACGCATTGTGCTCACGCGTCCCGCAGTAGAGGCTGGCGAAAAACTCGGTTTCTTGCCCGGCGACTTGGGCCAAAAAGTAGACCCGTATTTGCGCCCCCTGTACGACGCGTTGTATGACTTGATGGGTTACGACCGCGTGCAAAAAGCGTTTGAGCGCAACGCGATTGAAATTGCGCCACTCGCCTTCATGCGTGGCCGCACCCTCAACAACGCCTTCGTCATCTTGGACGAAGCGCAAAACACCACGCCTGAGCAAATGAAGATGTTCCTCACCCGCATTGGCTTTGGTGCCAAAGCGGTGGTCACGGGGGATGTGAGCCAGATTGATTTGCCCAAAGGTCAACTCAGCGGCTTGATTGATGCCGAGCGCGTGTTGAAACGCGTCAAAGGCATTTCGGTCACCCGCTTCACCAGTGCTGACGTGGTGCGCCACCCGCTCGTCGCCCGCATCGTCGATGCGTATGACGCACAACGCACTGCCACCACAGGCGCTCCTTCACGCAAACAATCTTAAAACATGGCCTTACCCACCCTTGATCTCACCCTGCAATTTGGCGATGTGCCCTACGCAACACGCCACCGTGCTGCACTGCCTCGTGCGTTTGTGAACCGTTGCATTCGCAGCGCCTTGGCGCATGACGCCGAAATGACGGTGCGCATCGTCGACGCAAAAGAGGGTCAAGCACTGAACAGCAGCTACCGCAAAAAAGACTACGCCACCAATGTGCTGACGTTTGACTACGCGCAAGCTCCCATGGTGATGGCCGACCTCGTGCTATGCGCCCCCGTGGTGTCAGCAGAAGCCAAAGAACAAGGCAAATCACTGCAAGAGCACTACGCGCATTTGCTGATTCACGGCGCGCTGCACGCCCAAGGCTACGACCACGAAACCTCTGAAGCCGATGCCATCGAGATGGAAACCTTAGAGATGTTCATCATGGCCAGCCTCGGTCTGCCCTGCCCCTATTAATTCCCCACGCTTGCCCCGATGAACGCACCGCTCTCTCAGCCACTCATTCGTTTATTGCTCTGGACGGGCGTGTTGTCACTGCTGGTGCGTACGTGGATTGGTGCGACCTTTCCCATCACGGGCGACGAGGCGTATTTTTACTGGTGGGGCGTGTATCCCGACTGGGGCTATTACGACCACCCGCCCATGGCTGGTTGGGTGATTGCCGCCATGTTCAAGCTGTTTGGTGACAGCACTTTTGCCATGCGCATTCCTGCGCTGCTGTTGCCCACCGCTCTGGGTGCCGCCTTGTGGTGGGGCTTTTCTGGCATTGATAGAGAAAAAACAGCTTGGGCCATCGTGCTGTTTTGGCTCACACCCATCAACTGGCTCAATGCACTGATCACCACCGACACACCTTTGATTTTTTGGTCCGTGTTGTCCATCAGCGCTTTGGTTCGAGCCGAACAACGTGCGCTTCAAGACCGCACCACCTACGCACTACACGCCTTGAGTGGCGTGTGTTTGGGCCTTGCATTTTTGTCCAAGTACTTTGCTGTTGTCGTTGGTTTGGCGTACTTGGTGTACTTCGTGGCGTTGCGTCGTGAGCGCCTGCTGGGCTTTGCGCTGCTGGTGTTGGCGGCCACCCCCTGCCCACTGATCAACCTGTGGTGGAACATGGGCCACGGCTGGGCCAACATCATGTTCAACGTGTACAACCGCAACCAAGGCGAAGTGTTTGAGTGGAACAAGCCTGCGCTTTATTTGCTCACGTGGGCTTACCTGCTCACGCCAGGCTTTGTGTGGTTCGCGTGGAAAGAGCGCAGCGCCCTTGCCACAATGGCACGCCAATACAAGCTGTTGACCACGCTCATCGTCGTCCCCTTTGCGTTTTTTGCACTCATTGCCATGAAAAAGGTGGTGGGCTTGCATTGGGTACTCAACTTCTACCCCCTGTTTTTTGTCGCGCTCGCCTTCGCGTTGCCAGCCACGCACCTCAAGCGTTGCAGCACGTGGATGGGCGTATTCCTAGGTGCGCACCTCATTGCCTTGGCCGCGATGTACAGCACGCAACTCTCGGATTGGAAGAGTGTCAAGATTTATCCAGAAATCGTGCGCAGCTACCGCACGCAAGAACTGCTGGCAAAGGTGCAAGCGCCTGATGTGGTGTTGATGGCCACCTCGTACACGCCGGCCTCCATCTATGGCCAAACGCTCAAAACCTATGTGCCGGTGTTTGGCGAGGGCAGCTTTCATGCACGCCAAGACGACTTGCTGGTGAACTTCGCGGACTTCAATGACCGGACCATTCGCATCATCGGCTTCAGCCAACCCAACTTAGACGAGTACCGCGCCTACTTTGACAGCGTGTCGCTCATCACGGTGTTGCAAGACGGGGTGCCGTTCTATGCGGTGGAAGGGAAGAATTTCAAATGGCCGGTGTACCGCGACACGGTGCTCAAAAACATCTTCAAACAACGCCACCAAATTCCGTCATGGTTGCCCATGACGGGCTGCCCGTTCTGCGAGCACTATTGCGGCGAAGTGCGTTGCAGCAATTAACGACCTAAAGCGTCTTCCAGCAAACGCACTTTCACGGTCTTGCCTTTGACGCGCCCCGCGCTCAAACGCTTGACCGCCTCACGCGCAATGCCTCGCTCCACTGCCACGTAGGTGGAAAACTCGTTCACATTGATCTTGCCCACTTGCTCTTTGGTGAAACCTGCGTCACCCGTGAGTGCACCCAGCACATCACCCGCGCGAATCTTCTCTTTGCGGCCGCCCACAATTTGCAATGTCGCCATGGGCGGCTGCAAGATACCGCCGGCAGCTGGCGTCAAGCTGCTGAGCGGCGCCCAAATCGATTCACGACCTTGCAGCTGCTCGATCTTGCCCACGTTGCCCATCTCGTCCATGCTGGCCAGCGACAAGGCCAAACCTTCGGCGTCGCCGCGACCTGTGCGGCCAATGCGGTGAATGTGCACCTCGGGATCAGGTGTGACGTCCACGTTGATGACCGCCTCTAAATTCGCAACATCTAAACCACGCGCAGCCACATCGGTGGCCACCAGCACCGAGCAACTGCGGTTGGCAAACTGCACCAACACTTGGTCGCGCTCGCGTTGTTCAAGTTCACCAAACAAAGCCAAGGCGCTGAAGCCTTGGGCTTGCAGCACGGTCACCAAATCGCGGCATTGTTGTTTGGTGTTGCAAAACGCCAGCGAGGATTCAGGGCGGAAGTGGTTCAACAGTTGCGACACGGCATGCAAGCGCTCGTTGTTGCTCACCTCGTAAAAAACTTGTTTGATTTTTTGTGCATCGTGCTGCGCTTGCACCTTGACGGTTTGTGGCTCGCGCATGAACTGCGAGGCGAGCTTGGCAATGCCTTCGGGGTAGGTGGCCGAGAACAACAAAGTTTGACGGTCTTTGGGGCACTGACGCGCCACCTTGGCGATGTCGTCAAAAAATCCCATGTCCAACATGCGGTCGGCCTCGTCCAGCACCAACATCTTCAAGCCTTGCAGGCTGAGTGAGCCGCGCTCTAAATGGTCCATGATGCGGCCAGGCGTGCCCACCACCACATGTGCGCCGTGCTCTAGGCTGACGGTTTGACCACGCAAGGCCACACCGCCACACAACGTGACCACTTTGATGTTGCCCACCGAGCGGGCCAAGCGTCGAATTTCTTGCGTCACTTGATCGGCCAACTCACGCGTGGGGCACAAGATCATGGCTTGTGCATCGAACTGCGCGGGGTCGAGCTTTTCAACCAAGGGAATGCCAAAGGCGGCTGTCTTGCCGCTGCCCGTGCTGGCTTGTGCAATCAGGTCACGCCCCGCCAAAGTGAGGGGCAAGCTCGCAGCTTGAATGGGTGTCATCTGGGTGTAGCCCAGCTGCGTCAAGTTATCGAGAGAAGAGGCCGCGAGGCTCAGGGAAGCAAAGGTCGTAGCGGTATTTTTTAAATCGGTCATGCACCGATTATCGTGATTGGGATGGTCACAGGGCCGTCGTTGACCAAATGCACTTTCATGTCGGCGCCAAAGATGCCTGTTTGCACCTTGGGGTGCTGCGCTTTGGCTTGCGCCACGAACGCGTCATACAAGCAGCGGCCTTCCTCGGCAGGCGCTGCGCTGGTGAAGCTGGGCCGTGTGCCGCTGCTCGTGTCTGCGGCCAAGGTGAACTGACTCACCACCAGCAAACCGCCATTCACATCCACCACGCTGCGGTTCATCTTGCCTGCGTCGTCGTAGAACACGCGCAGCTTCAAAATTTTGTCGAGCATTTTTTGGCCAACGGCTTCGGTGTCGCCCTTTTCGGCGCACAGCAGCACCATCAGGCCTTGCGCGACTTCACCCACGGTTTGGCCATCGACCACCACACGGGCTTCGCTCACGCGCTGCAAAACAGCTCTCATGCCTGGTCTTTCGGGTCGTCGAAATGCGCCTCGACATCGCTAGGCAGCAGCTGAATCGTGGCTCGCAAGCCCGGCACGGCCTTCATCAACGATTGCTCAACATTGGCACGCAGAGTTGCGGCGAGCCCCAAGGACCAATCCGCTGGCATGTGCATATGCATGTCCACAAAACGACGCTGACCCGCTTTGCGTGTGATGACATGGTCAAAGCGCACCACGTGCACATGCTGCGCCCATGACTCTTCGTGGCCCAGCGAGAAGTCGTCCAACACGGTGTGGATTTGCGCCAGTACATCAGGCTCCACGGCTTCGTCCATCAAGCCTTGCGAGGCTGCCCAAATCAAATGCCAGCCTTCTCGCAAAATATTCAGCGCTACGCCAAACGCAACGACCGCGTCGAGCCACAGCCAGCCGGTCCAACTGACCAAACCGATACCAATCACCACGCCAGCCGATGTCCACACATCGGTCACCAAGTGACGGGCATCGGCTTCTAGCGCAACGGAGCGGTGTGCTTTTGCGGCTTTGAACATCACCCACGCCAGCACGCCATTCAGCCCTGAGCTGGCGACAGACAACGCCAAACCAATACCGACTTGTTCCAGCGGTTGCGGATCAAAAATGCGGTGTCCTGCGGCCCACATGATGCCCAGCGAGGCCACCACAATCAAGATGCCTTCAAAGCCTGACGAAAAATATTCAGCCTTGTGGTGGCCATAAGGATGGTCTTCGTCCGCAGGCATGGCCGCGACAGTGACCATCATCAAACCGAACACAGCACTGGCCAAATTGACCACTGACTCCATCGCATCGGACAACAAGCCCACCGAATCAGTAAGGACCCACGCCAAAGTTTTGAGCGCGATGGTGATGCACGCCACCACCACAGACGCCCACAACAAGCCTTTAGGCGAAAACCATTTGGACAGGGTATTCATGTGTTTAATTTGCTTGCTGCGCGTTACGCCAACGTGACACGCGCAAACTTTCGCTTGCCGACTTGCACCACAAAGGTACCCGCATCGAGCTTCAAACCTTTGTCGCTGATCACAGTGGAGTCCACGCGCACGCCGCCGCCTTCGATCAAACGGTTGGCTTCGCTGCTTGAAGGCGCCAAGCCTGCGGCTTTGAGCAGTGCGCCAATGCCCATGGGCGCACCACTGAGCGACACCTCTGGAATTTCATCGGGCACACCGCCTTTGCTTCGGTTGATGAAGTCTTGTTCAGCGGCATCGGCTGCAGCTGCGCCGTGGAAACGCGCGGTAATTTCTTTGGCCAAGGCCACCTTCGCATCTTTGGGGTTGCGGCCCCCTTCGATTTCTTTTTTCAACGCCTCGATGTCTGCCATCGACTTGAATGAGAGCAAGGTGTACCAGCGCCACATCAGCACATCGGAGATGGACAACACTTTGGCAAACATGGTGTTGGGTTCTTCGCTGATGCCGATGTAGTTGTTTTTGGACTTCGACATTTTTTCAACGCCATCCAAACCTTCAAGCAGCGGCATGGTCAAGATGCACTGCGCCTCTTGGCCGTATTCGGCTTGCAAATGGCGCCCCATGAGCAAGTTGAATTTTTGGTCGGTACCGCCCAATTCCAAATCTGATTTCAACGCCACCGAGTCGTAGCCCTGCATGAGCGGGTACAAAAACTCATGCACACTGATGGGCGTGTTGGCGTGGAATCGGTCATGGAAGTCGTTGCGCTCCATCATGCGTGCCACGGTGTACTTGGATGCGAGCTGAATCATGCCCATCGAGCCCAGCGGAATGCACCACTCGCTGTTGTAGCGAATTTCGGTTTTAGTAGGGTCGAGCACCAACGAGGCTTGCTTGTAATACGTCTCGGCGTTCACCTTGATTTGCTCAGGCGTGAGCGGTGGGCGCGTGCTGTTGCGGCCAGATGGGTCGCCAATCAAGCTGGTGAAGTCGCCAATCAAGAAAATCACTTGGTGCCCCAAGTCTTGCAACTGGCGCATCTTGTTGAGCACCACGGTGTGGCCGATGTGGATGTCGGGTGCGGTTGGGTCGAGGCCCAATTTGATGCGCAGCGGTTGGCCGGTGGCTTCTGAGCGGGCGAGCTTTTTCACCCACGCATCTTCGGGAATCAGTTCTTCGCAGCCGCGTTTGGTCACGGCCAAGGCTTCGAGGACGCGGTCGGTGATGGGATGAGTTTGTAAAGATGATTGATTCATAAGGAATTTTTACTGCCGAAGGTATACTTAACGGTTTGGTGTTTGAGCCTGATTTTAGAGGCGCAAACCTTGAGGCCTTGGGCTCGGCCCCCGCCTTCTACCTACTGCCGGAGAAATACCTTGCAGCAACTCTTTTCTTTGTGGGCGACACGCCTGCAAAACAGCCTCAGCACGCCACACCGTCGCATCGTGACAAGTGTTGCTGTTGCCTTATCCGTCATCGGTGGCGGCGCATTCGCAGTGGCTAACTTAGACGAAGGCGCCTCCAAGCTCCCTTTGAGTCAAGTCATCGAAAGCGTCAACACCGGGTCGATGCCCAACAACCTATGGGTCGACAAGTCTTTGTTGTTGTTTCGTTCTGACATCACACGATCCAGTGACACCGCAGACAGCCTGCTCTCTCGTCTCGGTTTGAGTGACCCAGAAGCCGCCGCCTATTTGCGCAGTGCAAGCACCGCACGCAAGCAGTTCATTGGACGTGCAGGCCGCATGGTGAGCGCAGAAGGCGATGCCGAGCACCGCCTCACACGCCTGACAGCTCGCTGGGCCACAGAAGGCAATGACCAGTTCACACGCTGGGTGATGGAACGCACCACCAACGGTTTTGTAGAACGTCAAGAAACGGCACCGCTTACCACGAGCACGCGTATGGGCAGCGGCACAATTCAAAGCTCGTTGTTTTCAGCCACTGACGAAGCGGATATCCCCGACAGTGTGGCAAGCCAATTGGCCGATATCTTTGCAGGCGACATCGACTTTCACCGAGCGCTACGCAAAGGTGATCGGTTTGCCGTGGTCTACGAAGCACTTGAAGCCGATGGCGAAGTGCTGCGTACGGGGCGCGTGCTGTCTGCTGAGTTCGTGAACAACGGCAAGACACACCAAGCGTTTTGGTTCAAGGAAGCCAGTGCCAAAGAGGGGGGCTACTACAACGCGGACGGCGTTAGCCTACGCCGCGCGTATCTTGCCTCGCCTCTCGCCTTTTCACGCATCACCAGCAGCTTCAAGATGCGTTTTCATCCCATCCTGCAAACGTGGCGCGCACACCTAGGCGTGGACTACGCAGCGCCTACGGGCACGCCTGTGCGCAGCGTGGGCCAAGGCATTGTGGACGTCGCAGGTGTGCAAGGTGGCTTTGGCAATGTGGTGATGATTAAACACGCCAACGGCCACACCACGGTGTATGCCCACTTAAGCCGTATTAACGTCAAACGTGGTCAATCCGTCATGCAAGGCCAAACACTGGGCCTAGTAGGCGCGACAGGTTGGGCCACAGGCCCACATCTGCATTTTGAATTCCGCGTCAACGGCCAGCACAAAGACCCCCTCACCATGGCTCGCCAAAGCGTAGCGGTAGAGGTATCTGCCGCGGCTCGCGAACAATTCAAACGCCAAGCCACAACGGCAATGGTGGAGTTGAACGCCGCCGCAAGCACGCAAGTCAGTCGCGCTGAGTAAATGTTGGCGACTGCGGCCTCATCTACCTCGGCCCAGCTTTTCATTGGCTTGATGTCGGGCACCTCACTTGATGGCGTGGATGGCGTATTGGCAGATTTCAGCGGTATGCAACCGCGCGTGTTGGCGCATCAAGCCATGCCATTTACCCCAGCCCTGAAACAAGAGCTGCTCGCGCTGAACACCCCATCTGATAACGAATTGCACCGTGCTGCGCTGGCGGCCAACGGTCTTGTGCGCGCCTACGCGAAAACCGTACAGGCATTACTGGCAAACACACAGCGACAAGCGGCCCAAGTGCGCGCCATCGGCGCACACGGCCAAACCGTGCGCCACCAACCAGGTGCATTTGATGGCACTGGCTACACCCTGCAACTCAACAACCCTGCCTTGCTGGCCGAACTCACGGGCATTGACGTCGTCGCCGATTTCCGCAGCCGCGATGTGGCCGCAGGTGGTCAAGGTGCACCATTGGTGCCCGTCTTTCATCAAGGCATCTTTGGACAAACCGACCGCTGCATTGGCGTGCTCAACATTGGCGGCATTGCCAACCTCAGCGTGTTGCATGCAAATGGTGATGTCTTCGGTTTTGACTGCGGCCCCGGCAACGCCTTGCTCGACCACTGGTGCCAAGAACACACAGGCTACGCCTTTGACAACAACGGCGCCTGGGGTGCAAGTGGCGCCGTGATTGAGCCCTTGCTGCAAGCCCTGCTGGCCGAGCCTTATCTTCACCAAGCCCCCCCAAAAAGCACAGGGCGTGATTTGTTTCACCCCACATGGCTGGCACATCAACTGAGCGGCTTTGCCAACGCCAACGCTGCGGACGTGCAAGCCACCCTGACTGAGTTCACCGCACGCGCTTGCGTGAACGATGTTCGATGCCATGCGCCTGAAGCAACAGAGCTCGTCGTGTGCGGTGGAGGCGCGTTGAATGGGTTACTGATGCAACGCTTGCAAGCGGGTCTGCCAAATGTGCGCGTGCTGTCATCTGCAGAACGTGGCATGCCGCCCCTGCAAGTCGAGGCTGCGGCCTTTGCTTGGCTAGCCCGCCAAGCGGTGCTGGGCCAGGCAGGCAACTTACCAAAAGTAACGGGCGCACAAGGCGCCCGCATACTGGGTGGGATTTTTAAAGCTTGATTCGATTCAGCGCTTAGGCTGAGAACGACGAACCGCAGCCGCAAGTCGATGTGGCGTTCGGGTTCTTGATGACGAACTGGGCGCCTTGCAAGTCTTCTTTGTAGTCAATCTCAGCGCCCACCAAGTATTGGTAGCTCATCGCGTCAACCAACAAAGACACGCCGTTTTTGTTGATGGTGGTGTCGTCTTCGTTGACGATTTCATCGAACGTGAAACCGTATTGAAAGCCTGAGCAGCCGCCACCTTGCACGAACACACGCAGCTTCAAATCAGGGTTGCCTTCTTCTGCAATCAAATCAGCCACCTTGGCAGCAGCGCTGTCGGTGAAGACGAAGGGAGATGGCATTTCTGTTTGGACATTTTCGGCAACTGCGCTCATGGGAGGACTCCTGAAATCAATGCATAAAAGTATATCGCTTTACTCGGATATAGCACGACGCAAGACCGAAGAAACGCTATTTACAACATGGACATTGCCCCGCGTCAAATCGCCAATAAAAAAGCCGCAAGGGCGAACCCATGCGGCTTTTGGCAAAACAGGAAGCGGATTAACGCTTGCTGAACTGCTTGCGGCGGCGAGCAGAGTGCAAGCCAACCTTTTTACGTTCGACTTCACGAGCATCGCGAGTCACGTAACCAGCTTGTGACAGGACGGGCTTCAAAGCTGCGTCGTAGTCGATCAAAGCGCGGGTAATACCGTGACGCACAGCACCAGCTTGGCCAGACTCACCACCGCCGTGCACGTTGACTTGAATGTCAAACGCTTCGCCGTTGTTGGTCAGCATCAAGGGTTGCTTCGAAATCATGATCGAGGTTTGACGGCCGAAATATGCGG